>ERZ791907.616-NODE-616-length-34041-cov-17.562026_pt1 | contig 34041 bp, 28 predicted proteins | sample MGYA00510145_ERZ791907 | MGnify/ENA primary metagenome ERZ791907 (study PRJEB30046, sample SAMN00792089) | human gut metagenome | study: EMG produced TPA metagenomics assembly of the A metagenome-wide association study of gut microbiota in type 2... | reverse complement strand
TTATTTTACACTTCTTGCCGGACAAGCAATATCCTTTATTAGCAGCGGTATTTTGCAAATGGCCATTATCTTTTATTTGGTTGCGAAAACTAATTCTGCAATCATATTGACGGCGGCAACACTGATTGGATTTTTGCCGCAAGCCTGTTTAGGCCCGTTTGCAGGTGCTTTTGTTGACCGGCACAGCCGTAAAAGCGTAATGATTGGTGCGGATTTGATAATTGCCGCCGCTGGCGGTATTCTGGCGCTGGTGGCGTTTTACATGGAATTGCCCGTATGGTCTATTATGGTTGTCCTGTTAATCCGAAGTGCGGGAACTGCTTTTCATTCTCCAGCATTCAGCGCAGCAACACCTATGATTGTGCCAAAAGAGGAACTTACAAAATGCGCTGGTTACACGCAGACCATGCAAGCAGTAAGTGCGATTATCAGTCCAGCTGCCGCAGCGTTTTTATATGCTGTTTGGCCTCTTAATGCAATTATATTGTTAGATATTGTGGGTGCAATCCTTGCCTGTGTGACTGTTGCGATTTCGTCCATACCAACGCCTGAACTATGTCCAGAAACGAAAAGACAACAGTTTTTACAGGATATGAAAGAGGGGTATGTGGTATTAAAGCAAAACAGGGGCCTCTTTGCTCTGCTCTGGATTGGTGTAATTTATATGTTCTTTTATATGCCAATCAGTACGCTTTTTCCTCTCATCTGTATGTCATACTTCAAAGGAACACCGGCCCATGCCTCTGCCGCTGAAATTGCTTTTGCGGTTGGTATGCTGCTTGGCGGAGTCATTCTGAGCATTTGGGGCGGTTTTAAGAAACGGCGGTACACCATCGGTCTTTCCGTTCTCCTGATGGGCGTTAGCAATATGCTCTCCGGGCTTTTGCCGCCAGACGCATTTCTTGTCTTTGTTGTGTGCTGTACTGTTATGGGAATTTCCGCTCCATTTTACGGTGTGCAAAATGCGATTTTTCAAGAAACGGTCAAACCAGAATATCTGGGGAGAGTTTTTTCTCTACTGACAAGCGCCGCTTCCCTCGCCATGCCGTTTGGCCTTGTCATTTCCGGGCCTCTGGCGGAGCGGCTGGGAGTTGAGAAATGGTTTGTCATTTGCGGAATTGGCATTATCATCGTTGCGCTTGCCGTATTTTTACTACCCGGTTTGAGAGAGATTGACAATACGCAATAATCAACTGCACCTTTTTCTATTACTAAACAAAATGCCTGGATGGTGGTTCTGAAAAACCAGAACCGCCGTTCAGGCATTTTTTATCTTCGTCCTCTCTGCGGTTTTGGATTCTTCAGCAAGTCGGATTTTTCCGCAATCTTTTTCAGCCACTTCCGTTCTTCTACTGACAGCTTCCTAAAATTCAGCTTGAGCCGTTTGCAGATAAACGCCAAGTACGCTTGTTCCGTGTCGCTGTCCTGGCTGACGATTTCACCAGCAGTTTCCAGCATTTCTTTTAGCGGGTTATCCTCTGGGACGCTGAAAAAATCGTCCTTGTGTGTTTCCCGCAGAGCAAGGGCAATCCCGTTTATGTCCCGTTGTATCACATAGCGGCAAAACTCGTCCTCATCAATATGGGCGGTGATAAGCTGTCTTAACTGCGTATCACTCATGCCAGGATTATGCTTTTTTATAACAGTTGCGCTCATCGTGTCCACTATGGCGTTTGCACCCTGCGCCTGTTTCAGTGCCGTTCCGTTCACATAGATTTCAAGGTCAGCCATCAGCCGGGGGAAATCCGGGTGCGCCGCCAGCTCACACAGCAGGGTATTGTCTATCCTCCCGCTTTTCAGCAGGTCAATCATTTCATCACTCAAACGCAGGTCTGCAAGATCGGCGTTTGGGTGATTTTTCATTTCAGACAGCCCCAGCAGATAATCAGCGGTCACACCGTAAAACTTCGCCAGCCGGATAAGGGCATAGTGGCTGATGTCCTTGAAGTCTTCCGTTTCGTAACTGCCCAGCGCAGACTTGGAAAGCCCGGTCTGCTCCGCAAGCTGCCCCAGCGTCAAGCCACGCTCCACACGTAGGTCTTTTAATCGCTCTTGTATGGATAAAGACATATTCACCCTCCTTGCTAGCTCAACGAAAGAGAAGCCGTTATGCTATGTACTATGCTCATAGCATAACGGCATAGGCATTTACAGTTTTATTTTACCATTTATGCATGTATCAATTACCGATCCACATGGGTCATGTCTTTAGGAACGACCCACTGATCATATTCTTCCGGTTTCACGTAACCCAGAGCCAGTGCCGCTTCCCGAAGGGAGCTGTTGTCTTTAAAGGCCTTTTTTGCAATTTCCGCCGATTTTTCATAGCCGATATGAGGCGACAGGGCAGTGACCAGCATCAGAGATTTCTCCACCAGTTCTTCCATTCTCTCTTTATTGACCTTAATACCCCGAGCACAGTGGATATCGAAGGAATGAATAGCAGCTCCCAGAAGTTTCACTGATTCTATGAAGCTGTCTGCCATAACCGGTGCATATACGTTCAGTTCAAACCTTCCCTGTGAGGAAGCCATGGAAATGACCGACTGGTTGCCGTGCACCCGGCAGGCCACCATGGTAAGAGCTTCGCACTGGGTAGGATTGACCTTGCCCGGCATGATGGAAGAGCCCGGTTCATTGGCAGGAATTGTCAATTCGCCAAGGCCTGCCCTTGGGCCGCCGGCCAGAAGACGGATATCATCGGCAAACTTCATGCAGTCTCCAGCCAGCGCATCCAGAGCGCCATGAGTAAAGACCATGTCATCCCGTCCCGTTAAAGCATAGAATTTATTAGCTGCCGAAGTAAAGGGAAAACCCGTTTCCTCGGAAATGGCCTTTGCCACTTTATCCCCGAAATCCTTCGGACTGTTAAGGCCTGTACCTACAGCGGTGCCGCCGATGGCAAGCTCATGGAGATATTTTTCTCCATCTTCAATCATGGACCTGGATTTCTTCAGCATTTCCACCCACCCCGATACTTCCTGACCAAAGGTGAGGGGTACCGCATCCTGCACATGGGTACGGCCGATTTTTACAGTGTGCATGTACTCTCTGCTCTTGGCTTCAAAAGTAGCCGTCAGGTCATTCAAAGGCCCGTAAAGGTAATGATGAAGGGAATACACCGCTGCCACATGGAGAGCAGTAGGGAAGGTATCATTGGAAGACTGAGCCATATTGACATCATCATTGGGATGGACGCGGAGAGTGCTTCCTGCCTTTTCAAGCTTACGATTAGCAATATGAGCCACCACTTCATTCATATTCATGTTGCTCTGGGTACCGGATCCGGTCTGATAAACCACCAGCGGGAATTCACCCTCCCACTTTCCTGCCAGAATTTCGTCGCAGGCACTGCGGATGGCTTCTCCCTTTTCTGCAGCAAGAGCCCCTCTTTCCTCATTTACCTTGGCAGCGCATTTTTTTAGGATGGCAAAAGCACGAATAATCTCCTTCGGCATTACGTGGCCGATTTTGAAATTTTCAAAAGAACGCTGAGTCTGGGCGCCCCACATATGATCTGCCGGAACGCGGACTTCGCCTAATGAATCATGTTCAATACGATATTCCATAGTGCTCTCCTTCATGAAAAAATTATCCACTGAGTTGTTGAAAAAAGGAAGGAAGCCGTCATGCCTGCTTCCATTTATTCATTGTAGCATGTTGCCTTTATGTAGAAAATTACCAACTTGGTATAGAAAAAAGCCAAATCATTGCATAGAAAGCATACAAGGTTTCTTCTGAAAGCCCCGGTTCAGAAAATCGGATTCTTTCAGTTTTTACACTTCACAGGCTTATATACCTGGGTAGCCGTAGTTGACAGCTGTCTTCAGCAATTGAGTCTTGCAAAAAAACTTCCTGTCTAATCAGCCCGACTGCTGCCTTCTATTTTCCTCCTTCCACCTTTTTTACTGCATCCTCCAGATTCTCATTAAAATCAATCTTCCCAAAGCCGGAAGAACGGGGCAGTTTCAGTTTGAAATCCGAGAGAAGACAGAATTCTGCTTTCCCTTCCTTCATGCACACATCGAATACATGCCCTCCCTCTTTCCTGTCATCAGAAAGATAGTGGAAATGGTAACCCGGCATGTTAAGGCCACCCATGAAGGAGGGGCAGTAAAGTCCGATGAGAGTCCCTTCCGTATGTTCAAACTGGAATTCCACCTGGTCTTTTTTCATCACTTCATCCAGCCGGACATAAGGCTTTTTCTGTGCTTTTTCGCTTCTAGCATATACTTTTTCAAAGGTCCCATGAATTCGTATACCATAAAAATAATTAGGACCCCAGTTCTTTATGAATCCGTCCGCTTTTTCACGCAGTTCATCCAGTGAAGAAATGTCTTTCATCGGAAGGGTTCTGTCTGTTTCAAAGAAGAACACATCGGCAAAAGGTACCTTCCAGCGGTCATCCGCTTCCTTCACTTCACCCCTGCCGTTCACCTGGTACACCCTGCCCCGGCACATGACAAGCTCGCCGTCCAGAGAGTCAAAGGTACCGATGCCGAAATCCCCCTGTCTTTTCAGTTCCTTCACTTCCACGGATCCTTCATAATGACCCAATACCAGGGACTGCAGAAGTGCTGCCTGGAAAAGAGGTCTGCTGTTTAAAGAGGAATTCATTTTTCCTTTCTCCTTTCCAAAGAGAATTGCCGGGAAAAATCCCGGCAATAACCAATGAAAATCATTCTAATGAATGGATAAAATCCATAACTTCCTTTTTCTTTTCTCCCAAAAGCTTCCTGTCTCCTTTCGTTTCCATATTGAAACGAATCAGCGGTTCCGTATTGGAGGGACGCAGATTGAAACGCCAGTTATCATACTCTATGCCTACGCCGTCAATCAGATCTACCCGGCTGGCACCTTTTCCATATTTTTCTTTCACCTGTTCCAGAATAAAATCACTGTTCTTCACGGTGAGGTTGATTTCACCGCTGCAGGGAAATTCCTCTTCCATTTCCTCCACCAGTTCACCCAGATGTTTTCCTTTTTCACTCATAATCTCTGCCACAATAAGCCAGGGAATCATGCCGGAATCGCAGTAGGAAAAATCGCGGAAGAAATGATGGGCGGAATTTTCTGCTCCGTAAATTCCCTTGACCCGGCGCATGGTTTCCTTCATGAAAGCATGACCGCCCTTAGATTCCACCGGTTTCCCACCAAGTTCATGACAGATCTTTTCCGTACACCAGAAGACCCGGGGATCGTGGACAATCGTTTCTCCCTTATGGCGTTTGAGAAAATATTCTGCCAGAAGGCCTACCATGTAGTAGCCCTCTACAAAGTGCCCTTTTTCATCGATAAAGAAGCAGCGGTCAAAATCACCGTCCCAGGCAATACCCAGGTCCGCCTTTTCGGAAAGTACCGCATCCACAAGGGGTTTCCTGCATTCCTCCAGCATGGGATTAGGTACACCATGGGGGAAGGAACCGTCAGGATCCATATACATTTCCGTAAAATGGAAAGGAAGATGCTTTTTTAATTCAGAAAAGGCAATATTGGCACAGCCATTTCCTGCATTCACCACAATATGAAAAGGTTTCATGGCCTTTACATCTACAAAACTCAGAAGAGAAGCTATATAGTCGGAAAGGATTTCCTTATGAAATAAATTTCCCTTTTTACCGCATTCCGGAAAATTGCCGGAAAAAGCCAGCGTTTCGATATCCTTCAGGCCTGTATCGGCACTCACCGGAATTCCTTCCTCCCTCACAATTTTAATGCCATTGTAATCGGAAGGATTATGGCTGGCCGTAATCATGAAGCCCCCATCCATGCCATAGTGAAAAGTACCGTAATACATCATTTCCGTGCCACAGAGACCGATATCATACACATCGCTGCCGCCATCCATAAGGCCTCTGGCTGCTGCTTCGCTGATTTTTTTGGAACTGGGCCGAACGTCAAAGCCGATGCACATGGCTTTGGGATGGTACAACGCCGCATAGGCACGGCCCACCCGGTAGGCCAGGTCCTCATTCACTTCATCCGGCACAATGCCACGAATATCATAGGCCTTAAATCCTTTATGAGACATCTGTAAAGGTTCCATTATTTATTTTCTCCCTTCTCCTTCAGACGGCCAAGCACGGTAAGATAACCATCAGCGCCATACTTAAGGCACCGCTTCACCCTGGAAATGGTGGCAGTACTGGCACCGGTTTTCCTTTCAATCTGGTCATACTTCTCCCCGCTCTCCAGCATGCGGGCCACCTCCAGCCGCTGGGACATATCGCGAAGCTCATTTATGGTGCATAAATCTTCAAAAAATTCATAGCATTCATCCCTGGTCTTTAAGGAAAGGATGGCGTCAAACAATGTATCTGTCAGAGGATTGACAAGTCTCTGGTTTACACTCATAGGTATCCCTCTTTTCATTTCAGAAACCGGCTTTTCAGTCAGCTTTTTTACTTTAGTATATTATAGCATTACAGGCTGACAGGTGCAAAGTGCAAGGCTGTCTCGTAAAGCGACGGCCACCGGCAGCTCCCCAGCCTGACCGCCATGACTTTTACGAATCTTATATCCCCTATTTACTATTTCTATTGACAAGACTTCTGAATCAGAGTACTATAATCTCAACCCTTGCATATAGGGTAAATACATATAGATTCATCATGAGTGGCGGAGGGACTGGCCCTTTGAAGCCACGGCAACCATTCTTTTAGAAACGGTGCCAATTCCAGCGGGTATATACTCGAAAGATGATGTGAAGCTGACTTTCATCTTTCGATGAAAGTTTTTTTATTAAAGGAGTTCCCAATGATTGAACTGAAGCATATAACCAAATTATATGGCAATTTCAAAGCACTGGACGACATCAACCTTTCTATTAAGGACGGAGAAATCTTCGGTATTGTCGGACAGTCCGGCGCAGGCAAATCTACATTGATTCGCTGCGTGAATATGCTCGAGCCTCCCACATCCGGTGAGGTCATAATTGATGGAAAGGACATGACGAAGCTGTCCAAAGCCCAGCTTCGGGAAGAAAGAAAGAAAATCGGCATGATTTTCCAGCATTTCAATCTTCTTTCCAACAGGACCGTAGCCGGCAATGTGGCATTTCCACTCGAGCTGTCCCATGTGCCCAAGGCAGAACAAGCAAAGAGAATCAACGAAATTCTGGAACTGGTGGGCCTTACGGAATACAGGAACAAGTATCCTTCCCAGCTTTCCGGCGGCCAGAAACAGCGTGTAGGTATTGCCAGGGCTATCGTTTCCAATCCTTCCGTCCTTCTTTCCGATGAAGCCACCAGTGCCCTGGACCCGGAAACGGTAAAATCCATTCTCCAGCTTCTGAAGGATATCAACAAAAAAATGGGCATTACCATTATCATGATTACTCACCAGATGGAAGTTATTAAAGAAATCGCCGAACAGGTGGCAGTCATTGAAAAGGGTAAAATCATCGAGCAGGGTTCCGTAGTAGACCTCTTTACCAATCCCCAGACCGAAACACTGAAGAAGTTCGTAGGCTCCGTCATGTCCTCCGATGTACCGGAGCAGCTGTCTCACATGAATATTTCTAAAGTAAAGCAGAAGGACAGCGACCAGACCATTGTGAGCCTGAAATTCCGAGGCGATGTGGCCAACGAACCAATTATTGCCAATCTCATCAAGAAATACAATCTGGACGTAAGCATTCTTTACGGATCCATCGACTACATCCAGAACGTTTCCTTCGGCCGCCTTATCATCATGATCAATGGTCACGAAGAGGACATGAAAAAAGCACTCGGCCATTTACAGTCTTTACCAATTACAAGTGAGGTAATCGGATATGTCCCCAGTGATAACTAATCTTCTTCTGAAAAGTCTGGCTGAAACGCTGTACATGCTTTCTGTTTCAGCTATCATTGCCGCTTTAATCGGCATTCCCCTGGGTATTCTTCTGGTGGTTACAGAAAAACATGGAATTCTTGCCTGCCCGGTATTGAATAAGCCTCTGGCTTTCATTATCAACCTCATCCGTTCCATTCCTTTCATTATCCTCATGGTGGCCATCATCCCTTTCACCAGGCTGGTGGCAGGCACCTCCATCGGTACCACGGCAGCCATCGTCCCGCTGACCATCGCTGCCATCCCCTACACCGCCCGCATGGTGGAAACTTCCATCCGTGAGATCCCCTTCGGCCTCATTGAGGCGGCGGAATCCATGGGTGCTTCTCCCCTGCAGATTATCTGGAAAGTTCTCATTCCGGAAGCCCTCCCCTCCATCATTGAAAGCTTGACTGTAGTCATCGTATCCTTAATCGGTGCTTCCGCCATGGCCGGTACCATCGGCGGCGGCGGCCTCGGTGATCTGGCCATCCGTTACGGATACCAGCGCTTCCAGGCAGATGTAATGATTGCTACCATCATTGTCCTGGTCATTATCGTGCAGCTCCTCCAGTTCATTGGCAGCAACCTGGCCAAGAAGGCAGATAAGCGTTAAATCTGTATATAACGGGATTTAAACCCTTATATAATATTTCCAGATTTCATATAGAAACATGAAATCTCATTCAAAAGAGAAAGGAAGTCCTATTTATGTTAAAGAAGTTAGCTATTGCCAGCCTGTGCGCCCTCTCCGCAGCAGCATTCATCACCGGCTGCGGTTCCAGCCAGAAGCCGGCATCCTCTGCAGCAGCTTCTGCGCCTGCAGAAAAGAAAGAAATTACCGTAGGTGCTACTGCCGGTCCCCATGCAGAAGTGGTAGAAGCAGCTGCCAAAGAAGCCGAAAAGAATGGTCTCAAAGTGAATGTTAAAGAATTCTCCGACTACATCACCCCTGACCAGGCACTGGCAGATGGGGACCTGGATATCGTAGTATACCAGCACAAGCCATTCATGGAAAACTTTAACAAACAGCATGGCACCCACCTCACCGACATTGGCAGAGCCATCCTCATGCGTATGGGCATTTACTCCAATAAAGTAAAGGACGTAAAAGACCTTCCTGAGGGAGCAACCATTTCCATTCCTAATGATCCCACCAACGAAGGCCGCGGCCTCCAGCTGCTGGAAAAAGCGGGCGTTATTAAGCTGAAAGAGGGCGTAGGCATGAAAGCTACCCCTGCTGATGTAGTAGAAAACCCGAAGAACATTCAGTTTAAGGAAATCGAAGCAGCCCAGCTTCCCAGAAGCCTTGACGATGTGGATGCATCGGTTATCACTATGAACTATGTCATGAGTGCAGGCCTCTCCCCTGAAAAGCAGGGTATCTTCCTGGAAGATAAAGATACTCCGCTGGCAGTTATGATTATTGCCGTACGTGAAAAGGATAAGGATCAGCCTGCCTATAAGAAATTCGTTCAAGCTTATCAGTCTGACGCTGTTAAGAAATTCATTGCTGAAAAATACAAAGGCACCATCGTTCCTGCCTGGGACTAATCGTCTGCTTAAACAAAAAGCTTTGGAAAAGTTTCCTTTTCCAAAGCTTTTTTATTGGGACAAAACAGATAAGCCGGATGTCCAAGGCGCATCCAGTCGTCTATACGCTATCTCCTCCAGACCTTCTCCGCCAGGAGAGCCATTCTTTCATGACCTTCCCTGTTGGGGTGGACACCATCGCTGTACCATTTTTGTTCCGGCGGAAAGGCTTTGGTAAAATCAAGGACCAGCAGATTCCACTTCTTAGCCAGTGAGCGAAGGAATTTCTGATATTCCTGAAGGTCCCTTTTATTCCTTTTAAAGGAGCCCGCTTCCTGCCATCCCGTTTCTACACTCATTTCCGTAAAGAGCGGAGGAATGCCAAGGGTCAGCGGAATCCTTCCTGCCAGCCTGCCCAAAGACTTTTCTACCATATTTTCCAAAACCACAAGGCGAAGGCCAAAGAGGATATCATTGGTACCACCCATGAAAAAATACCCCTCATCCTTCCGTACCCTGCCGGAAGCGGCAGAAAGTCTGTCCAGTATGTCAGAAGCCATAGAGCCTGAAAGTCCATGGTTATAAAGGGTTATTCCTTTCAGTGCATGATCTGCCAGAGCTACCCAGCCCTCGCCGGGAAGAACACCATAGCCTTCGGTAAGACTGTCGCCGAAACAGTGAATCATAGAAATGTTCTGGGTCCATAAAGCACTCATGGTTATCACCTCATCCTGATTGTATCATAAGCCATGGGCTGCAGGAAAGGCAGAAAGCTCCATGGGCTGGATTCAGAAATAAAGAAGCAGGCCTCTCCTGCGGCGGAAGGCATAGAAGGGCTTTCCGTGAAGAAACAGTGAAATCTATGATTCATTGATTTTCTCTTGATTTCTATGTCTCTTTTTATTACAACAAAAAAGCCTCCCGAAGGAGGCTTTGAATAGATATTATTCATCTACTGTAACCGTTTTCTTTGGTTTTCTGAACCCGTGAATTCTTTCAATAACGATGAACAGCATGGGAACAATGAAAATCTGGAAGAAGGTAGCAGACAGCACGCCGAAGACCACAGCAATACCCATTTCAGAACGGGAATTGGAGCCGGCGCCGGTGGAGAGGGCCAGAGGCACGTTGCCCAGGATGAATGCCAGGGAGGTCATGAGAATCGGGCGGAGACGAATCTTTGATGCTTCAATAGAAGCCTTCACCACTTCCATACCGCTATCCACACGAACCTTTGCATATTCTACAATCAGAATAGCATTCTTGGCGGCCAGACCGATAATAGTCAGAAGACCGATCTGGAAGTAAATATCGTTGTACACATTAAACGCAAATGCACCAAGGCAGGCGCCGAAGAAACCAGTAGGAATACCAAGGATGACAGAGAACGGAATTTTCCAGCTTTCATAAAGGGCTGCCAATGAAAGGAATACGAAGAGCATACCTAAAGCCAATGCATAGACAGTCTTGCCGCTGGCCTCCCGTTCCTGTGCAGAAGATTCAGCGAATGCATATCCATAGCCTTTTGGCAGGGTCTCCTTCGCCACTTCATCCAATGCATTCAGAGCCTGGCCCGAGGAGTATCCTTCGGCCTGGTTGCCGCCGATCTTTACGGCCGGGAAGTTGTTATACCGGGTAATGACGGCTACAGCATTCGATTTCTTAGGTGTGATAAAGTTGGAAATAGGTACCATATTCCCCTTGTTGTCCTTCACCATAAGGAACTTGTTATCGGTAGGACTCATACGATACTGGGTATCTGCCTGGGCAACGACTTTGAAGTTACGACCATAAATAGTGAAATCGTTAATCTGTACAGAGCCGTAGTAAGCCTGGAGAGCAGTGAAAATATCACCCACATTGACCCCGTTTCTGGCTGCCTTTTCTCTGTCGATATCGTAATTATAAGACGGAGTATCCATACGGAAAGTGGTGTAGGCCATCTGAATTTCCGGACGTTGGTTGGCAGCAGCCAGGAATTTTCCAACCACAGCCTGCATGCCTTCGTTGGAATCACCGCTCTTATTCTGGATATAGAGAGTAAAGCCGCCGGAGTTGCCAAGACCAGGAATAGGCGGCGGATTTAAAGCCATAAGGGTGACTCCAGGGTGTGTAGCGTTGAATGCAAAGGCCTTCCCCATAACGGCGGAAACCTGCATATCTTTGGATTTACGTTCATCCCAGGGTTTCAGTTTGACAAAGGAAAGACCGGCGTTCGGCTTCTGTCCGCCTGACAGGATATCCATACCAACGATGCCCATCGTTACTTCTACTGCCGGATCTTCCCCGATATATTTCAGGAATTCAGTCAGATATTGGTCAGTCCGTACATTGACAGAGCCTTCCGGCAGGGAAATAGCATTCAGGAAGAAACCGTTATCTTCCTGCGGTATGAAAGCCGTAGGCAGCTTCACAAACATAAATACGGCTGCCACAAACAGTACAAAGAGCACACCCAGTGGAACATAAATCGCATGGGCCAGCTTTTGAAGAATCATACCATAGATTTCAATCATATGGTCAAATCCATCGTTGAAGCGATCCCACATACGATCGATTCTACCCTTATCTGCCTTCTTTTTGGCCGGTTTCAAGAGGCCGGCACAGAGTGCAGGCGTAAGAGACAGCGCGGTAAACGCCGACAGGATAACCGAAACGGCAATGGTCAGAGCGAACTGTTTATACAGAATACCCATAATGCCGCCCAGGAATGCTACCGGTACAAATACAGCTGCCAGCACCACGGCTACGCCGATAACCGGGCTCTGTACTTTCTGCATGGCTGCCACAGTTGCTTCTTTCGGATTCATGTTATTGTAGCGCATTTCGTATTCCACCGCTTCAATAACCACGATGGCATCATCTACAACCAGCCCGATGGCAAGAACCATGGCAAAGAGGGTTAACGTATTAATGGTGAATCCAAGAATTTCAAAGGAAGCAAAGGTACCAAGAAGGGATACAGGCACCGCAATCATCGGGATCAGTGTAGATCTCCAGTTCTGCAGGAAGATAAACACAATGATGCCTACCAGAATGAGAGCTTCCACAAATGTTTCAATAACTTCCTTGATGGAAGCATAAATAAAATCGGTATTATCCATATAGATGACATATTTCATATCATCAGGGAAGGATTTGGCATCTTCTGCCAGTTTGGCCTTGATGGCACCGATGGTCTGAACCGCATTGGCATCATCGGTCAGGGAGAAGGCCACGGCAGCGGTTTCATAGTTGCCTGCTCTGGAAATAAAATTGTAATCCTTTGCATCCAGCTCTGTACGGGCCACATCCTTCAAACGGAGAAGGCTGCCGTCATTGTTGGTGCGAAGTACGATATTACCGAATTCTTCCGCTGTCACCAGACGGCCTTTAGCGGTGATGACATATTGGAAAGGCTGGTCCATGGAAACAGGAGGCGCACCGATATTGCCGGCGGCAATCTGTTTGTTCTGATTGGACACGGCAGAAATCACTTCAGCTGCGGTGATATTATTCTGCGACATCTTGGTGGGATCCATCCAGATACGCATGGCAAAATCGGAACCGAATTCCTGTACTGTACCAACACCTTTAATAGACTTCAGTTCGTCCAGATAGTTCATACTGAAGTAGTTTTTCAAGAAATTCTTGTCATAGGTGCCGTTAGGAGAATAGAAACCGACAACCAGTGCCATATCACCGGAAGATTTTCTGGTTGTAACGCCAATGTTTCTGACCGTATCCGGCAGACCGGCATCGGAGGCGGTAACACCGTTCTGTACACGGACTGTAGCCAGATCGGAGTCCGTGCCCATGGCAAACTGCACATTAAGAGAATAGGAGCCGTTGGAGTTACTGTTGGAGTTCATACTGTCGAACCCTTCCACCCCTACTACGTTCTTCTCTATGACTTCCGCCACTGTCTGGGCTACGACTTCTGCATCAGCGCCGGGATAGGTGGCCCATACGGAAACCTGAGGCGGTGTAATGCGGGGGTAGCGGTCCACGGGCAGGGAAAATACAGCCAGCAGCCCTGCAATGGAAACCACCAGCGCCACAACGATAGCAAAGATAGGACGCTTGATAAAGAAATTAGCCATAGGTCCTCCTTACTGCTTTGCAGCAGTGCCGCTCTGGCCCTGGACAGAATCTCTGGCATCCTGTTCCAGTTTGTCTTTGGACGTTTCTTCAGGATCTACGGCCTGGCCTACCTGTACCTTGTTCTGACCGTCCACGACGATAACATCATTTTCATCGAGGCCGCTTTCAATAATGGTGTAGATACCATAAGTGCCGCCCACTTTTACGGGCTTCTGGGCAATCTTGCCGTCTGCTACCACGTCTACAATATCCTTATTCAGGAGCTGTACCAGTGCTTTGGTGGGAATGAGAAGAGATCCTTTGGCGATTTCATTATCCGAAACCACAGAGGCATACATGCCCGGTACCAGGAGATTGTCCGGGTTCGGGAAGGCTGCCTTCATGGAAAGCTGGCCGCCGTTCATGTTCGGATTCACCTGTACAATTTTACCGGTATAGCCGTAGATAGAGCCGTCAGACAGCCGGATTTTAAGATTATTCCCCAGCCCTGCAGTGCCGTTTCCATCATGGCTCTTGTTCAAAGCCAGATATTCATTTTCCGACATATCGAACTGCACATAAATGGGGTCGGAAGAGGAAATAGTAACAAGAGATGTAGTGCCAGCCGTGGCAAAAGTACCGATATTCACGTCATCCATAGAAAGCTTCCCATTGAAAGGTGCTGTCACAATGGTATCACTCAGGTTTGTGGAAGCAATATCCACCTGGGCCTGGGCAGCATCCATGGCTCCTTTGTAAGCATCGGCTGCTGCCTTCTGATTATCATATACTTTCTGAGAAATAGCACCGGCAGCAATGAGCTGATCGTAGCGTGCAAGGTCAGTGGCCGCATTCTCATAATTAGCTGCTGCCTGCGCCGCCTGGGCCTGAGCATTAGCCAGCTGGGAATTGTAATTCCTTGTATCCAGCCGATACAGAGGCTGGCCTTCTGTCACCTGCTGTCCGCCGGTAATATACTTTTCCATCACGGTGCCAGATACCTTGGATCTCACCGGTACCTCCTGCAGAGCCATAATAGAACCTGTATATTCTCTCATAATAGGCGTATCTGACTTGAAAGGCTTAAATGTAGTAACCTTAATAGCCTGCTTCTGCCCTGCTGCCTGCTGGGAAGAACCGCAGCCCCCCAGGAAGACGCCTCCTGATAAAAGGAATCCTGCTGCCATCACTGCGGCAGCAAACTTTTTATATCTCATACATAACCCCCTTGCAAAAGATGGTAGAGCAGATTTGGGCAATTTAAAACTATCCTGCTCTTTTGAATTGTTCTTATAATATCAGATTATTGACTAATAGTCAATCGAAAAGAACATGTTACTGAAGATAAATTTATAGAATATGGGAAAGCATTAATCATCTGACTTTATCCACCGGCACCTTCATAACCGCCTTTCGGAGGATTTCCTTTCCCTGCTTCCCCTGGCAGAGGGGACGGTGCAGGTCTTCCGGGAAAAATACGGCAAATCTTCCTTCTGTAAAATATACTTTCGATTCCTTTTCTTTATGGGATGCAAAGAAATACAAATCTCGGTCCTCATGGGATTCTACCACCCGGGGCGAATCAAAAATCGTTTCAACACCGATCCATTCTTCCTCTCCCCTGATTTCATACTGGATATCAATGAACTTTTTATGTCCCTCCAGCTTTCTGTCTTCCTCCGGTTCCGTAGCGGGAGACTCCACGGACATGGTGCAGCCCAAAAGTTCATACTTCCCATCAGGAACAGAGGCGAAATCAAAATCCCGAACAGCCCTGAGACACTGACTGATAAAAGGCGGAAGCTGTTTTTCATAGGCTTCCAGATGATGAATATCTCCGGTAATCATATAATCCTCCTTATTTCTACATTGGTTAGCCAACTTATTATACCACGAACTCCCCTTTTCAGGGCATAAAAAAACCCGCTCCATGCGGGTTTATGGTGGGACTATCTGGGTTCGAACCGGAGACCTCTTCGATGTGAGCGAAGCGCTCTGACCAACTGAGCTATAGCCCCATGACGAAAATTATTATAGCACAGATGAAATGATTTGTTAAGCCTTTTCGTCATTTTAATTTATGAAATGGGGCCGCAGTGCGGCCCAGGTTCAGAAGGTTCGGCCCGCCACGGGCGGGCTGGTTCAAAGGGTTCAGAGGGGGAAGGTTGACGGGGCCTCCGGCCCCGAAGGTTGCAGCCGCCTTCGGCGGCGGGTTGTGTTCGCTGGCGCTCAGGGGGGCAACGGCCCTTTGGGCTGAGGAGAAGGTATCGCCTGACGGCGATGAGTATGAAGCCAGCGTTACGGGATTGCCTTCCCACTCATTCTGCATGGTCCGGCGAATGATTTCGGTAAGAATATGGTAAATAATGGGATTGTAGATGCATACCGGTCAGCGGGAAGGTGAGTACCAGGCCCCTGCATGAAAAACAATGGTTTCCTTTACGCCTCGAACCAAGATTCTTCGCTGGCGTTCAGAATGACCGACTCAAGGGGCCATCCCATGACCGGCCCGACATTCCGAATACCATCCCGCTCCCGCAGCCAGCAGACATCTATCGTCTATCATCTAACTTCTATCTTCTCACTCTTATTCCAGTTTCCCCTGTGCCTCCAGCACTTTTTCCGCAGCTCCCATGATGGCCAGCTGGGCGGATTCGAAGGTGAGGCCGCCCTGGAAGTACATGACGTAGGGCGGACGCACCGGACCGTCGGCGGACATTTCAATGGTGGAGCCCTGGACGAAGGTGCCTGCTGCCATGAGGATGGGGTCCACATAGCCCGGCATGGGTCCCGGCACCGGAGTGGCGTCGGAGTCTACGGGAGACCAGTTCTGGATGGCTTCCGCAAAGCGGCACATATTTTCTTCCGAATCCAGTGTCACCGTGGTGATGAGGTCGGTGCGAAGGTGGCCCGGTTCGGGGCTTGTCTTAAAGCCGATGAGCTTGAAGACGGCAGCGCAGAATTCAGCGCTCATCATGGCCTGTCTTGTCATGTGGGGAGCCAGGAAGAGGCCTTCAAAGAAGGGACGGTAGGAAGCGGCGTAGGAGCCCATTTCCCCGCCAAGGCCGGGGGCGGTCCACTGATAGGAGCAGAGTTCCACCAGGTCTTTCCTGCCGCAGATGTAGGCGCCGGTGGGCGCCAGGCCGCCGCCGGCATTCTTGATGAGGGAACCGGCGGTAATGTCGGCGCCCAGTTCGATGGGTTCTTCTTTATTGGTAAATTCACCGTAGCAGTTATCCACAAAGCAGATGGCCTTCGGATTCTTTGCCTTTACGGTATCGATGATTTTCTTAATATCGTCTGGGAAGAGAGAGTCCCTCAGCATGTACCCCCGGGAACGCTGGATTTCCACGAGCTTCGTGTTTTCATCCACCGCATTGGCAATGGCTTCCAAATCATAGGTATTCCCTTTGAGGGGCACTTCCTTATAGTGGACGCCTTTGGAAATCAGATTTCCCGGCGCATTGCCGGTAATGCCGATAACGCTTTCCATGGTGTCATAGGGAGCGCCGACAGCGGAAACCAGGGTATCGCCGGGTTCCAGAAGGGCCAGGAGCACCGTAGCCAGGGCGTGGGTGCCGGATACGAAGTGGGGCCTTACCAGGGCACTTTCCGCATGGAATATGTCACACCAGATTTCTTCCAGTTTCTCCCGTCCCGGGTCGCCGTAGCCGTAGCCGTTGGAGGGAGCAAAATGGTAAGCAGACAGGTGGTGTTTTCTGAATGCAGTTAATACTTTTTCCGTGTTGAAGAGTGAAATCTCTTCCATTTCATGAAAAACAGGCGCACAAAGAGCGAGCGCCTCTTTCTGTACCTGTTCAAGTTTCTTATTCATTTGTTGTTCTCAGATCCTTTGAATTGTAGATATAGCATGCTTGTAAATCAGCTGGGAGCGGTTTTCGCTCACCAGAAGCACGGTGAAGCTGTCGAAGGATTTCACCTTTCCCTTCAGCTGTACGCCGTTCATCAGGAATATACTGACCGGAACGTTTTCCTTTCTGGCTTCGTTCAGAAATGTGTCCTGCAGATTCATTTTTCCTTCCATCTTGTTTCTCCTCCGAAATATGAAATGACATAGGCCTTGATTTCCCTGTACCATATGTCTTCCTCTGATGGGCTGCGTTCCACCCAGTGAATATATGGCATTCGTCTGTACCAGGTCAGCTGTCTTTTGGCAAAGTGCCGGGTATTTTTCTGAATCAGCGCTTCCCCTTCCTCAAGAGAAAGCTCTCCCTTCACCACCGGAATCATTTCCTTGTAGCCGATTCCTTTGAGTGACTGTGCTTTTTCAGAAAGTCCGGAGGCAAGGAGTTTCTTCACTTCCTCCGGGAGTCCTGCTTCTATCATGCGGTGGACTCGCTTATTTATTCTATCATATAAAACGGCTCTGTCCATAGCAATTCCTATGACCGGACCGTCATACAGGAGAGAATCGGATTTCAAAGGCGCCTTTTCTCCTTCTCCCGCCTCTAAAAGTTCCAGTTTCCTTATCATGCGCTGGGCGTCGGGAGGAATATCCTTTTCCCCCTTCTTCCGAAGGAGGTTTTCCAGGCCTTCCCTTCCCTCTTCTTCCAGTATCCTTTCAAACTTTTTCCTTCCTTCCCCCTTGGGAAGAAAGGTATAGCCCTCAAGGAGACCCTGGATATAGAGGCCTGTGCCTCCGCAGAGGATGGGAATCCGTCCCGCTTCATTTTCCTCATGAATGATTTTCCTGGCCTTCTCCTGGAAATCAGCGGCTGAGTAAGGCTCTGAGGGTTCCAGCTCGTCCACCAGGAAATGGCGGATGCCCCGGGCTTCTTCCTTTGTCACTTTGGCGGTGCCGATGTCCATGTGTTTATATATCTGGAACGCATCGCCGGAAATGATGGATGATCCCAGTGCTTCTGCCAGATACACCGACAGGTCCGTCTTTCCTGAAGCCGTGGGGCCCAGGATGGTGATGAGTTTGTCTTTTGTCATAAATCAATCACCCCGTAGGCTGTGGACTGTCCTTTGTGGGAATGGACGGAAGAAAAGAGACTGTTTTGAAATAAAGGTGAAAAGGGCCTTTCTTTTACTATAATTCTTTTCCTTGCAATATGCAAAGCCAATTTCAGAATTTCCTCATCCAGCCGGTCATAGGAAGCGGCCCTCCGGAAGCCTTCCATGCGGTTCACTTCCCTTTTCACGGGAGCGCGGAACATGGTGTCAAAGTAGATGACATCAAAGCTTTTGGGCTCCGCTTTTTGTAGAAAGCTCCGGAAATCCTCATGGAGAAGGCGGATGGACCGAAGGGCTTCTGTCATCCTTTCACTGCCTCCGTCAAAGGATGACAGTCCGGCCCGTCCGATTTCATAAAGGGCGGTGCTCTTTTCAAGGGAAGTGACGGCCCCCTCTTTTCCCAGAAACCAGCTGATCACAGTGGAATCGCCGCCCTGTCCGAAGGTGGCATCCAGCACGGAAAGCGGCCTTTCCTCCGGAAGGAGGCGGCAGAGGCGGTCCTTATTTCCCCTTTCCAGCTGGGTTGTGCGGAGCACCGCGGTGCCCAGATGGAAACGATATTCCTCCCCTTCTGTCCAGAAAGAAGGCTGCTTTTTTCCGTATATGAGAAAACCGTCCATGTGGAACCGTTCTGCCATGTCTTCCAAAGTGCCTTCCCGGGGCACATAGGGAAGGGAGAGGGCCTTGGCCCTTTCCTCTGCCTCCTCCCTTACGGAGCGGCTGTAATTCCTGATGGTGGTGACTCCCATGTTCATGGCCGTTTGAAAAGCCTTCCCAATTCACCGGGCGTGAATTTCACAATAGTCGGCCTTCCATGGGGACACACGAAGGGGCGGGACGTATGGAAGAGGTCGTGAATCAGTTCCTTCATCTGCCGGATGTTCAGGGGATCTCCCCTCTTGATGGCACCCCGGCAGGCAGCATAGGCCATCATGCGGTGGCGCATGGTTTCCGGCGAAGGTACGTCCTTTTCATGGTAGGCCTTCACTATATCTCCCACCACCCTTTCCATTTCCGCAGCCGACAGATCCTCCGGCGCACCGGTGATGCGGATCACATCGGGCCCTGCCTGTTCAAAGGTAATGCCAAGGCGCTCTATGTCCCCCTTATGGTCTGCGAGAAGGTCCACGTCCCCGATGTCCACATGAATGAGGTAGGGAATCAGGATTTCCTGTACCGGAATGCCCTCCGCCCGTTCCGCCAGATGATCGTAGCGCACCCTTTCATGGGCAGCGTGCTGGTCGATGATGAGAAGGTCCTTACCGTGCTGGCAGAGGATGAAGCAGTCCGATACCTGCCCCAGGGGGATCACCGGATCTTCCTGCTTTTCCTCTTCAAAAAGTGGCTCTGCCTTCAAATCCTCCCGCCTTGGTTCTTCCTTCCGGTAGTCTTCGAAAACGGAACGGCCCGTGAAAAGCTCCTTCTTTTCCATATCCGGCGTAAAGGCAGGCGTCCTTTTTTCTCTGGTATAGGAACCTGTCTTTTCCTGCCTGCCCTCATAGGAAGGGGCCGGCTCGCCCCAGGAGGTTTTCGGCCTTGTTTCCTCGGAAAGGCCAATATCAGGCTTGCCAAGGGGCTTATCTTCCACCCTGATGGAGCCGGGCTTGAAATCCTTTTCCTCCACCACCTCATGGCCGGGGTCATGAATCATTTCCCTGGCAATGGTATCGGCGGTGGACTGGGAGGTAAGGGTGCCAAGTACGCCATGGTATACCAGACGGAACACGGTCTGCTCATCGGAGAATTTGATTTCCCTCTTCTGGGGATGCACGTTCACATCAATGCTTTCCGGCGGCACCTGGAAGGAAAGAACCATGAGGGGATAGCCGTTCTTCGGCAGCAGGGAATGGTAGGCATTGTCCACGGCCTTGGACACCACCGCACTTTCCACCACCCTTCGGTTGATAATGATGGTCTGGTACTGGCGGCTGCTCTTCAAAAGGGAGGGTTTGGAAATCAAACCTTCCAGGGCAATATTTTCCCCTTCCTCTTCCACCGGAAGCATTTCTCCGGCAGTTTTCGTGCCGTAAAGGGAGGAAATCACATCCACCAGCCTGCCGTTTCCCGGTGTTTCAATGACGGTTCTGCCATTATTGATGAGGCGGAAGGCAATGTCCGGATTTGCCAGGGAAAGTTTTCCCACCATACTGTTGATACGGGAGGATTCGGTGCGCTCCGATTTTAGAAATTTCTTCCGGGCCGGCACATTGTAGAAAAGGTCCCGTACTTCCACCGTGGTGCCCGCAGGGGCACCGGCAGGCTTCACTTCCGTGATTTCGCCGCCGGTCATTTCAAGCGCCGTGCCCTCAACATCTTCATGGCGCCGGGTGGTGATGGTGGCTCTGGAAACGGAGGCAATACTGGGCAGTGCTTCGCCTCTAAATCCCAGGGAAGCAATATGGTAAATATTGTCCACAGAGGAAATCTTGCTGGTGGCATGGCGGATAACGGAAAGCTTCGCATCCTCCTCCGTCATGCCGCAGCCGTCGTCAGTGACACGGATATAGGTCATGCCGCCGTCGGCGATTTCCACTTCAATGGAAGAAGCGCCGGCGTCCACTGCATTTTCCACCAGCTCCTTCACCGCATTCACCGGACGCTCCACCACTTCACCGGCGGCTATCTGGTTGGCGGTGACTTCATCCAGTACATGAATAACTGCCATTATCTGCCCTCCTTGGCTTCCTTACTCAAGCGGAATAGAATTTCCATGGCTTCAATGGGGGTCTTGCTCATGACGTCCATATTGGCCAGTTCATCAATAATAGGCGATGTGAAGAGGTCAAAGCCCATGGGCCCCTCCTTTGGCGGCGCCGCTTTCACAGGGGACGGATGGTTTCCTTCCTCCTCCAGGCCTTCCAGAATCTCATCGGCCCTCTTCAAAAGAGATTCCGGCAGTCCTGCCAGACGGGCCACGTGGATGCCGTAGCTCCTGTCAGCGCAGCCGGGAACGATGCGGCGGAGGAAGGTGATTTCCTTTCCCCTTTCCTTCACGGAAACCGTGTAATTCTTAATGTGGCTGCTTGTATCGGCCATCACCGCCAGTTCATGGTAATGGGTAGCAAAGAGGGTGAAACCGTGAATCTTCTCATCAATGTACTCCACCACCGCCCGGGCGATGCTCATGCCGTCGTAGGTGCTGGTACCCCTGCCGATTTCATCCAGAAGGATGAGGCTGTTTCTGGTGGCGTGGCGAAGGATATGGGACACCTCCTGCATTTCCACCATGAAGGTACTCTGACCGGTAGAAATATCATCGGTGGCGCCTACCCTTGTGAAAATGCGGTCCACCGGCGAGAAAGAGGCACTTCTGGCGGGAATGAAGGACCCCGTCTGGGCCATGATGGTCAAAACTGCCACCTGCCGCATGTAGGTGGATTTGCCGGCCATGTTTGGGCCCGTAATCACAAGGATTTCCTGGTCATTATGGTTGAGTTCCGTATCGTTGGGTACAAACATTTCCCGCTTCAGCGCATGCTCCACCATGGGATGGCGGCCGTCTTTAATGGAAATCCGGCCTTCCCGGCTGTTTGTAATCCTTGGCCTGATGTAACGGTCCTTCAGCGCAGCTCTGGCCAGGCTTGCGATGCAGTCAAGCGCCGCCAGGGCCCTTGCGGTTTTCTGCATATCCGGAATTTCCGGCCGGATTTCCGCCTTCACCGCCTGATAGATTTTAAGTTCCAGCTCCTCCGTCTTTTCCTTGGCTGTCAGCGCCTTGGCTTCAAATTCCTTGAGCTCCGGCGTAATGTAGCGTTCCGCATTCACCAGGGTCTGCTTTCTCATGTAGTAGGGAGGAATGGGAATCTTATTGGCATTGGAAATTTCAAAATAGTAGCCGAATACATTATTGAAGCCGATTTTCAGCTTAATGCCGGTCTTTGCCTTTTCCTTTTCCTCCAAATCCGCAATGTACTGCTGACTGTTTTCGGAAAGAGACCTCACTTCATCAAGTTCTGCGGAAAAGCCTTCCTTAATATACTTTCCGTCCCGCACATTACCTGTGCCGTTTTCATTCATGGAACGGTCCAGCAGGTCAAACACCGGGCCGTGCATGCCGATCTGGGCATTGATTTTCTTCAGAATCACAGAGCCGGCGCCGGAAAGAAGATTCTTGATTTCCGGAATCATGCGAAGGCTTGCCTTCAATGCCAGCAAATCCTTTGGGGACGTGGAGTTTGCTTCGATACGGGAAAGGATGCGTTCAAAATCAAAGACCTGGGACAGCATGTCCTCCAGATTTGTGAGCTCCGTCATATGGTTTGTGAGCTCCTCAATGCCGTCCTGGCGGAGGATAATGCGGTTCACGTCTGTCAAAGGCCGCTCCAGCCACCGCTTCAAAAGCCGGGCACCCATGGCGGTGTGGGTATAATCCAAAAGTTCAAGGAGCGTGCCCTTTCGGCCGCCGTCCCTCATATTTCTTGTAATTTCCAGATTGCGAAGGCATTCCTCCGAAAGGGTCAGGGTGTGGTCCTCCCGGATGGGAAGGACCGAATGAAATACGGAAACATCCGATTTCATCACATCCCGGATATAAGCGTCAAGGCGTCGGAACAGGGTTTTCACATTGTCATTTTCAATGGAAGAAGCAGCTTCAGGAAGATTTCCTTCCTCCTCCCCCTCTGCCCGGGACATGAGGCAGGCCCCCAGGCGGGCTGCCGCAAAACCGGTGAGCTTTCCATAGAAATCATCGGACACGCTGCATACTGCCTCTGCCGGGGAATAGACGGAAAGCATGTCGAAGAAATCGTCCCTTTCCTTCTTCTTATCCCACACGCCCCACCAGCATTCGCCGGTGGACACGTCGGAAAGCACGGCGTCCAGTTCCTTCTCCGTTTCCATAATGTAAATCAGGTAATTGTTGGACTTGTCGGCAATGGAATTTTCAAAAAGAATGGTCCCCGGCGTGATGACACGGATCACATCCCGCTTCACCAGTCCCTTCGCCTTCTTCGGGTCCTCCAGCTGCTCGCAGATAGCCACCTTGTACCCCTTCTGGATGAGCCGGTAAATATAAATCTCCGCCGCGTGGAAGGGAACGCCGCACATGGGCACCCGTCCTTCGGCGCCGGCATTCTTACCGGTCAGCGTGAGCTCCAGCTCATGGGACGCCGTCACCGCGTCGTCATAGAAAAGCTCATAGAAATCGCCCAGGCGGTAAAAAAGAAGGCAGTCCTGGTACTGGTCCTTCACCTGCTTGTATTGTTCCATCAAAGGCGTTTTCGCCATGTCATCACCCCGTTCTTTTGGTTTATGTTTTATGGTTTTATCATACTGGCGGTGCAGCCGCCTACCATAACCCTCGCGCCATCGGCGCGTCAAACTTACGCACCTTAAGTGCCTTACGAACCTTCGCCTGCGCAGCAGGCCATCTCACGCCGAAGGCGTATCAGCAAAGTTCACCCTTCAGCACCCAGGTCTGGGCGGTGTCTACTTTGGCCATCCGGGTATCTCCCACCTGGATTCCTTCTTCATAGGGGAAAAGGATCATTTTGTTGGTGGAGGTTCTGCCGAACCAGTGGCTTTCGTCCTGTTTGGAAGGACCTTCGATGATGATTTCATAGGTCTTTCCTTCCATTTCCTTATTGAGAGCCAGGGAAATCTCATTCTGGGTATCCATGAGTTCCTGCAGACGGCGGTGTTTAGTTTCATCGTCGATCTGGTTTTCCATTCTTGCCGCCGGTGTACCGGTCCGGGGGGAATAGATGAAGGTGTAGGCGGAGTCGAAGCGCACTTCTTTCAAAAGCTTCAGCGTTTCCTGATGCATTTCTTCCGTCTCTCCCGGGAATCCGGTGATGAGGTCCGTGGTCAGAGCCACGTCCGGCATTTTCTGACGCACATAGGCTGCCAGTTCCTTGAAATGTTCAATGGTGTAGCCACGGTTCATCTGTTTCAGCATTTCATTGGAGCCGTGCTGCACGGGAAGGTGCATGTGGCGCACCACTTTGGGGGAAGCGGCCATGGCATCCACCATGTCGAAGGTCATGTCCCTGGGATGGGATGTCATGTAGCGCACCCTTTCAATGCCGTCGATTTTATCAATGGCCCGGATAAGGTCACCGAAATTGGTGCCATCTCTGAAATCAAGGCCGTAGGAATTCACATTCTGCCCAAGCAGGGTGATTTCCTTGTATCCCTCTTCTGCCAGCCCCTTGATTTCATGGCAGATATCGTCGATGGTGCGGCTGATTTCCCGTCCCCGCACGTAGGGGACGATGCAGTAGGTGCAGAACTTGTTGCAGCCCTGCATAATGGGGATCCAGGCAAAGATTTTGGACTTCCGGACGGACCGAAGTTCACTGTAATCCTTCACGCTGTGGGGATTCCGCTCTGTCTTCACCACATGGCCGCCCCGGGCGTTTTCTCTGGAAATAATATCCTTCAGGTCATGGATATGGTAGGGTCCGATGACGAAATCAATGATAGGCATGCGCTCAATGAGCTTGCCCTTGTTTTCCTGGGCCATGCAGCCTGCAATGCCAAGAAGCAGATGGGGGTTTTTGTCCTTCATCTTCTTGATTTCACCGATTTTGCCGTACACCTTTTCTTCGGCGTTCTGACGGACGGCACAGGTATTCAGAATGACAATGTCCGCATCCTCCATCTTCTCCGCCGGCTTATATCCCAAATCCTCCAGCTGCCCGTTGATACGTTCCGTGTCGTTCTCATTCATTTGACAGCCATAGGTATAAGTAAAGTAGAATTTTTCCTCTGTGAGCCGCTTTTCTTCCACGACTTTCCTCCTGTGATCAATGCATTGTTATAATCGTTATCATATTATTATATCATATCCCTGCATAGGAAATTTCAAAGAAAAAGCCACCGGTTATCCCGATGGCTTTTATGAAATGCTTATTTATCCAGTTTCTTGAAAAGGCTTGCCATTTCCAAAGCGTCCATGGCACATTCAAAACCCTTGTTGCCGGACTTGAGGCCCGCCCGGTTGATGGCCTGTTCAATGGTGTCCGTGGTAAGCACGCCGTAAAGCACAGGCACGCCGCTGGAAAGGGAAGCCATGGCTACGCCCTTGGTCACTTCCGTTGCCACATGTTCATAATGGTCCGTTTCCCCGCGAATGACCGCGCCAAGGCAGATGACCGCATCATATCGGCCGCTTTCCGCCATCTTCTTGGCAGCCAGGGGAATTTCAAAGGCGCCGGGCACCCAGGCCAGGTCTACCTTGTCCATATCCACGCCGTGACGGGACAGGCCGTCCACTGCGCCGTCAATGAGTTTGGAAACGATGACTTCATTGAAACGGGAAGCCACAATGCCTACACGAATCTGATTTTCATTAAAAAGTCCGGAAATAACGTTCATTTTGTTCTCCTTTATTATTTAGTTTGCTAGCGAGCTGGTGAGACAGTGGGACAGTGGGACAGTGAGGAGTCACTTACTCCAAGCGCCGAGATTCTTCGCCACTTCGTGGCCCTCTTCCTCTAAAGGGGACGCAAGGGTTAGCAGCTGGGTACCCCGCCCCCGGTCCCAATCCATTCTCATGCCTTGGGTTCTTCGATTTCCTTGTCCAGCTTCAGCATATGGCCCATTTTTTCCTGCTTGGTTTTGAGGTAAAATTCATCTTCCCTGGTAGGAGCGATTTCGATGGGCACCCTTTCGGTAATGGTGATGCCATAATCCTTCACTTCATCCATTTTCTGTGGATTGTTGGTGAGGAGGCGGATATGGGAGATTCCCAGGTCCTTTAAAATCTGGGCGCCTGTCATGTATTCCCGAAGGTCTGCAGCAAAGCCCAGCTTCAGGTTCGCTTCCACCGTGTCGTAGCCTTCGTCCTGCAGGGCGTAGGCACGGATTTTGTTGATGAGGCCGATGCCCCTTCCCTCCTGGCGGAGGTACACCAGAACGCCTCTTCCTTCCTTGGCAATCTGCTTCATGGCAGCCGAGAGCTGCTGACCGCAGTCGCAGCGAAGGGAGCCGAAGCAGTCGCCGGTGAGGCATTCGGAATGAATGCGGCAGAGCACCGGCTTTCCATCGGATACATCGCCCATGGTGAGGGCCACATGGTGCTCACCGTTCATGAGATTCACGAAACCGTGGATTTCAAAGTGGCCGTACTTGGTGGGCATTTTGGCTTTAGCCACTTCTTCCACCAGTTTTTCATGCTTTTTCCTGTATTCGATGAGTTCCTGAATATTACCGATTTTCATGCCCTTTTCACGGGCCAGCTTGAAAAGGTCGTCCCTTCTGGCCATGGTGCCATCTGCGTTCATAATTTCGCAGCAGAGGCCGGCGGGCTTCAAGCCTGCCAGACGGGCCAGGTCCACTGTGGCTTCCGTATGGCCCTGCCGTTCCAGCACGCCCCATTTCTTTGCTTTCAGCGGGAAAAGATGGCCGGGCCGTCTGAAATCTTCCGGTCTGGCACCGTCCTTCACCGCTTCCAGGGCCGTCATGGAACGGGCTGCAGCGGAAACACCGGTGCCGGAATCCTTGTAATCAATGGACTCCAGGAAAGCGGTGTGATGGTTGTCCGTGTTGTGGCGAATCATGGGCCCCAGGTAGAGGGAATCCGCCATTTCTTCGGACATGGGCATGCAGATGACCCCTTTGGCCTCCGACGCCATGCGGTTCACATTTTCCGGCGTGGCAAATTCAGCGGCGCAGATGTAATCCCCCTCATTTTCACGGGATTCGGCATCCTGCATGATGACGATATGCCCTTTCCTGATTTCTTCTATAATTTCTTCAATACTGTCAAATTTATAATCCATAATGTCCTCCATGCCCCAAAGTTTCCAGCATGCCCATGGTGAGACCTTCTGTCGGGCCTTCTTTCAGGAGCTGCTCCACATATTTTCCCAGATAATCACATTCCAGATTCACCAGGTCTCCCGGGTGTTTCAAAAGGAGCGCCGTTTCACTGCCCGTATGGGGAATGAGGGCAATGGAGAAGGATGTCTCCGTCCTTCCCGCCACGGTGAGGCTGATACCGTCCACCGCAACGGACCCCTTTTCTATGATATAGCGCATCCATTTCCGGTCAGTGGAAATAGAAATATTCACTGCATTGTCATCCTTTTTCATGGAAAGGATGCGGCCCGTTCCGTCCACATGGCCCATCATGATGTGGCCGCCCAGACGGTCTCCGAGGCGGAGCGCCCTTTCCAGATTCACCGGCGTGCCGGGGCGGAAAAGGGAAAAGGCGGTACGCCTCATGGTTTCCGGCGTCACGTCGGCAGAAAAGGAAGTGCCATCCATGGCGGTCACCGTCAGGCAGGTACCGTTCACGGCGATGCTGTCTCCGATTTTTGTTCCTTCCAGCACCTTCTCACAGGAAATCACCAGTTTTTCCGCACGGCTCGTTTTTGAAATATGATGGATGCGGCCGATTTCTTCTACAATTCCTGTAAACATGCTACTTTCCATCACCGGCGGGCGCTTCTTTCTCCGCCTCCGGTCCTTCCTTTACTTCTTCCTCCAGCCTGTCAATCCTTTCGTCGGCGGCGTCCTTTTTTCCCTTGTCCACGTAGGCTTCAATCACCAGGTCGCCTCCGCAGGTTTCGGTGGACAGATCCTTCAGTTTCACCGCTTCTTTCATGGACGAAGCGCCATCTCCACCAATAAGGCCCGGTGCGTTCACGCCGCCGATGATTTTCGGCGCTGCATAAATGCGTACCTTGTCCACAATGCCCGCTTCAAAGGCAGAGGATGCCAGGGTGGCGCCGCCTTCCAGAAGAATACCGTCGATGCCCTTTAAAGCAAGTCCGGTCATGGCGGAATCAAGGTCCACCTTCCCCTTTTCATCGCCGTCGGTCATGATAATGTCCACACCCAGCTTTGTGAGCTCTTCCCGCTTCTTTTCATCGGAAGAAGTGGTGGTAAGGACAATCACATCCCCCGCTTCCTGAAATACTCTGGCCTTCAGGGGCACCGACAGGTTTCCATCCACAATAATCCTGACCGGATCATCGAGGCCTTCCGTGCGGGCCGTAAGGAGGGGGTTGTCGGCAATCACCGTACCGGCGCCCACCATGATGCCTTTATAGCAGCCACGGAGCACATGAACCTCCTCTCTGGAATCTTCCGATGAAATCCACTTGGAATCTCCTGTATGGCAGGCCGTCTTCCCGTCCAGGGACATGGCCGCTTTATACAGCACAAAGGGCTTGTGCTCCGTCACATATTTCAGGAACACCTCATTCAGCTTCCGTGCTTCCTTCTCCATGACGCCGACGGTGACAAAAATACCTGCATCCCGAAGGCGGCGGATGCCCTTGCCGGAAACCAGAGGATTCGGGTCCACCATGGCCGTCACCACCCGGTCGATGTCCTTTTCAATAATGAGGTCCGCGCAGGGCGGCGTCTTCCCGTAATGACTGCAGGGCTCCAGCGTCACATAGAGCGTAGCTCCGGCGGGGTCCTCGGTGCAGTGGGCAAAGGCATTCACCTCTGCATGGGGGCCGCCAAATCTTTCATGCCAGCCTTCCCCGATAATCCGTCCGTCCTTGACAATCACCGCGCCCACCATGGGGTTCGGTCTGGCATGCCCCATGCCGCGGACAGCCAGCTCCAGCGCCCGGGCCATAAATTTTCTATCTTCATCGATACGCAAAAAATCCACCTTCCTTTCTTCCAGGGAGGTGGATGACATAACCATATCCACTCTTCTTTCATCCGGACTATACCGTCGGCTCTGGAATTTCACCAGACCTACCTTGCAAAAAGGTTCGTGGGCTGTACCACCGGTGGGGACTTGCACCCCGCCCTGAAGAGATTCAAAATTCTCTATTATTATAACAGATTGAACAGGAAAGGCAAGAGGGCAGAGCCGCGACAGGGTAAGTCTTCCAGGCATAAGCCCGCCCTATATGTCAAAGTATAAGAGGCTGCTTCTTTTAAAATCCCGCCCGCCTTCCGCCTATGGACTATTTCATCACTGCCGCTGCTGCCTGCGCCACGTCTATACCAATAGCCTCGATGCTTCGGAGTTTTCCATCTCTTGTACAGGAAATCCGTTTCCAGCCATACCGGTCAACCAGCTCCTGGTAAGCGCCGCAGCATTTCTTCAGATAGTCCAGATGCTGCTCGTGGATATCCATGGATCCTCCCTGAAGGGCTCTTTTTTTAACCAGGCCTTCGGACACCGAAAGAGGAATATCAAGAAGAATGACCAGATCGGGCCTTGGCAGCTCCAGTTCCTCATATTCCGTTTTTTCCAGCCAGGAGAGGAATTCTTCCCTTTTCTCTGCATCTTCATACTTGGTCATCTGATGCACCATGTTGCTGGTAGTGTAGCGATCGGCAATGATGATGCCGCCCTTTTCGTAGAAGCTCTTCCATTTCATGCGATAGGAAGCAAAGCGGTCTACCGCATAAAAAAGGGAGGCTGCATAGGGATTGACATCAGAAGGGTCCCTGCCAAAGTCTCCTTTCAGATACATTTTCACCAGAGATGACGAGGGGCTGTCATAGTCAGGAAAGGATACATGCATGACTTCCCTTTTTTCCTGCCTCAGTTTCTTCTCCAGAAGGGCAGACTGGGTTTCTTTACCGCTGCCATCAATTCCTTCCAGTACGATGAGGGTTCCTTTCATTCTTTCTCCTTCCATAAAAGAGGCAGTTTCCGGAGAAACTGCCTCTGTCTATTATCCTTTTCTTTTGGGATTGAACACATTCATGGCATGGTCCACTCCGTCCTTCAGGGCGGATTCAATGGAGTCTGCTGTATGAATCTTTGCGTCTTCAATTTTCTGGATATCTTCTCCGTAGGGACGGTTTAACACATGCTCCACCACTGTGTGACCGTCTTGAGGATGGCCTACACCGATGCGGAAACGGTTGAAATTTTCACTGCCCAGATGGGCGATGAGGGATTTGATGCCGTTATGGCCGCCGGAAGCGCCCTTTTTACGGATTCTTGTCTTTCCCGGCGGAAGGTCCAGGTCGTCGCAGATGATATAGATATCATCCAGGTCCACCTTGTAGTAGCGGGCAATGGCCCCTACCGCTTCTCCGCTGTTGTTCATATAGGTGAGCGGTTTCACCAGGAGCACCTTTTCCCCGTTCACCACGGACTGTCCGATTTCCGCCTTCATGTCCTCCTTCCAGAGGGTCACCTTCCAGCGGCGGGCCAGTTCGTCGATGACGTCGAAGCCCATGTTGTGGCGGGTGTGCTCATACTCTTTTCCCGGATTTCCAAGTCCTGCAATAATCTTCATTATTTATCGAAGAGCTGGCTTACGGAAGCATCGTGGAAAATACGGAGGATAGCTTCGCCAAGGAGCGGAGCGATGGAGAGGACGGTAAGCTTGTCCTGGATTTTTTCTTTCGGGATAGGCAGGGAATTGGTAACAATCAGTTCCTTAATGTTGGAATTCTTAATTCTTTCGGTAGCCGGGTCGGTCAGTACGGGATGGCATACGGCAGCATACACGCCTCTTGCGCCGTATTCAGCAAGGGCTTTCGCACCTTCGCAGAGGGAGCCGGCGGTATCTACGATGTCGTCTACGATGAAGCAGTTTCTGTCTTTTACATCGCCGATGATATTCATGACTTTGGCCACGCCCGGTTCCGGACGGCGTTTTTCAATGATGGCAATGGGCGCACCCACTCTGTCGGCCAGTTCGCGGGCACGGGTGACACCGCCAAGGTCCGGAGAAACGATGGTGAGGTTTTCCAGGTTCTTGGATTTCACATAGTCCGCCAGAAGGGATGCAGACATGAGGTGATCCACCGGTACGTCGAAGAAGCCCTGAATCTGGCCTGCATGGAGGTCCATGGTCACCACGCGGGTGACGCCGGCGGTGGACATGAGGTCTGCCACCAGCTTAGCGCTGATTGGTTCACGGCCTCTGGTCTTTCTGTCCTGACGGGCATAGCCGTAGTAAGGAACCACCACCGTAATGTGACGGGCAGAAGCTCTCTTCAGTGCGTCCACCATGATAAGCATTTCCATGAGGTTATCGTTCACCGGTGCTCCGGTAGGCTGGATGATGAAGCAGTCCTTGCCGCGGACACTTTCATTAATCATGACCTGAATTTCGCCATTGTTGAAACGTCCGCAGATAGCCTTTCCCAGCGGCACGCCGATGTAGTCGGAAATCTCCTTGGCCAGTGCCGGGTGTGCTGTTCCTGTAAAAATCTTCAGTTTAGAAGTGTCTTCCATGTCCATTTTGCTGCCTCTCCCTTTCCTTCCAATGTGAAAGTGTAAAAAGTTTTTCCATGGTCTGTGGATACGATCCCATCATCCACTATTCCTATGTTTTTATTATATACCAGTTTGCCGGTAAATTAACAGTGAAAAATAAGATTTTATAAGGAAATCAATCCTTATAGGTGTCTTCCTTTACCCAGCCCTCAATATTCGTCTGGCGGGCCCTTGCTACAGACAGCGCTTTCGCAGGCACATCCTTGGTAATGGTGGAGCCGGCGGCGGTGAAAGCCCTTTCGCCCACATGCACCGGCGCTACCAGGTTCGTATTGCAGCCGATGAAGGCATGGTCGTCCACTTGGCAGCGGTGCTTTTCCTTTCCGTCGAAATTGACGGTCACCGTGCCGCAGCCGAAATTCACATTCTTTCCCAGATCCGAATCACCGCAGTAAATCAGGTGAGGCAGCTTGGTGCCGTCATCGACGGTGGAATTCTTCACTTCTACGAAATTGCCGATTTTGATATGGTCATGAAGCACCGTATTCGGGCGGAGATGGACGAAAGGTCCGATTTCATCAAAATTCCCGATGGTGCATTCATGGGCGTATACCCGGTTGAGGTGCGTGCCCTCTCCCACCGTCACATCGGTGAGCTGGGTATCCGGTCCGATGACGCAGTTCTTCCCAATCACCGTCTTTCCTTCAAGAATGGTGCCGGGATAAAGAACCGTATCCTGTCCCACTTCCACATCCTGCTCCACATAGGTATTTTCCGGATTAATAATGGAAACGCCCTTCGCCATGAGCTCCTCTGCCTTACGGAGGCGGAGCACCCGGTCAGCAGCGGCCAGCTGGATTCTGGAATTGACGCCCATGGTCTCATCCGCATCCTCTGCCGCCACCGGAATCACCTTCTGTCCTTCGCGGATCATGATTTCAAATACGTCGGTCAGATAATATTCGCCCTGGGCGTTCTTGTTGTCGATTTTCTTCAAAGCGTCCAAAAGAGGACCTGCCTTGAACACATAGGTGCCTGTGTTGATTTCATGCACCGCCAGCTCCTCCGGCGTGCCGTCCTTCTGCTCCACAATGGACGTCATCTGTCCCTTCTCATCCCGAAGCACCCGGCCATAGCCAAAGGGATTGTCCAGCACCGCCGTCAATACCGCTGCCGAAGCATTTTCCTTCCGGCAGGTTTCCGCCAGGGATGAAATCGTTTCACTCCGAAGAAGAGGCGTGTCACCGCAGATTACAAGCACATACCCCTCCCGGTCTGTCAAAAGAGGAGCCCCCTGCATCACCGCATGGCCCGTGCCAAGCTGCTCCGCCTGGTGGACGAAATCCACATCCTCCCCGGCAAGGTCCTTCCGCACCAGCTCTTCCTTAAATCCTGTAATCACCACACACTTTGCAAAACCGGCCTGCCGTACCACCCGGATCACCTGCTCCACCATAGGCACACCGCACACACGGTGCAGAACCTTCGGCAAAGCGGACTTCATGCGGGTCCCCTGTCCGGCAGCCAGAATCAGGGCTGTTAAATCTGCCATTTTTCCTCCTGCTGCAAACTACCTTAAACTACCTTGAAATATATAATATATACACGGATATCATCGTCAAATGTAAGTAAAACCCGTAGCTTTTATTTTAGCAAATGGGAATGACGATGGCAAGGTGAAATGGGGGAAGAAAAGGAAAGGGCCGCGGCTGCGCCGCAGGTTATGGCCGCCTGCGGCGGCGGGTTGTATAGGAAGGTTATGAATAAAAGGTTTCTCAGGTTTGACATTGCCTTCAGCCGTGAGGGTTGTAGTATCATCCCTCGGGCGATGAGCATGAAGCCAGCGTTACGGGATTTACCTTTGTGTCTCCAATGTTACATGACGAAGTGTAAAAGCCTCCTTCCCCAGGCAGAAGTCCTGCAGAGGACTTCTGAGCCGGGCTAATATGTGAGCATAGCCTGCACATTAAGCGAACACCTTAAAGCCCGGCCAGCGGGTGGCCCCTAAAGGGGAAACGACTCACTACATTTTGTGCGTCGCTTTGCTCCTACAAAATGTGTTCGCTGTGCACACCGTTAGGCGACGAAGGATAGGGGCGTCAGGTCTTTGCTAAGAATTTATCGGACCGATCCTCAGGGCTTCGCCCAGCTCCTTCCTGAGGAAGGAGCCTAACGTTACGTGCTTTCCTTCTAGCCCACCATCATTCTGTTACTGGAATGACAGAGGCGCAATGGCACTAACTGCATTTCAACACAAAATTTTTAACGGGAGGTTGTAAAAATGAGGGGCTTATGCAATATAAATGTATGGAGGAGGAAATCAGGAAACTCCATGGAAGGGTTCTGTTCCCATCTGTCATGTATATCGCGAATATTCCGGCCGGAATGCAGCTTTGACAGGTAGGAAAGCCATGAATCCCTGTACAGGCTTCCGATTTCTCTCCCCCATGTCCCGGGGCCCAGGGACGTGGGAACAGATTCTGCAGATTCGTAAAAAAGCATGACAACAAAACAAAAACACGGATACCATCCTTTGCAGCATGAGCCCGCATTCC
>ERZ791907.607-NODE-607-length-34337-cov-19.159967_pt1 | contig 34337 bp, 26 predicted proteins | sample MGYA00510145_ERZ791907 | MGnify/ENA primary metagenome ERZ791907 (study PRJEB30046, sample SAMN00792089) | human gut metagenome | study: EMG produced TPA metagenomics assembly of the A metagenome-wide association study of gut microbiota in type 2... | reverse complement strand
TAGCCGGAACGCCTACCTGTTTAGCCAGGAGGATGTGTTCACGGGTCTGGGGCATAGGACCATCAGCTGCAGATACTACGAGGATAGCGCCATCCATCTGAGCTGCACCGGTAATCATGTTCTTTACATAGTCAGCGTGCCCTGGGCAGTCAACGTGTGCATAGTGACGTTTTTCGGTTTCATATTCAACGGTGGAGGTGTTGATTGTGATACCACGTGCTCTTTCTTCCGGTGCTTTATCAATGGAAGCATAGTCCAGGAAGTTAGCTTTGCCTTCTTCAGCCAGTACTTTGGTGATAGCGGCGGTCAGGGTTGTTTTGCCGTGATCGACGTGGCCGATGGTGCCGATGTTAACATGCGGTTTTGTTCTTTCGTAATGAGCTTTTGCCATTTCTTTCTCTCCTTATACAAAAAAGAATTTGCAAAAATAGATTTGCGCTTTATTTATTATACCTTGAAAGTCAATGGGAAACAAGAAATCCGGCGCAATTCCATATGCATTTTCGGGAAAATAGAAATTTTTCTGCCATCTGCCGAACAGATAACAGTAAAAAGAGCTCTCCAAAGAGAACTCTTTTCTACGGTGTTTGGTGGCGGCTCAGAGATTTGAACTCCGGACACAGCGGGTATGAACCGCTTGCTCTAGCCAACTGAGCTAAGCCGCCATGGAGCTGATAACCAGGATTGAACTGGTGACCTTATCCTTACCAAGGATACGCTCTACCAACTGAGCTATATCAGCACATCTATATATAGGAAATCATTAACATGGTGGCGGGGGCAGGACTTGAACCTGCGACCTTCGGGTTATGAGCCCGACGAGCTACCAACTGCTCCACCCCGCGATATTTGGTGGGCGGAATAGGATTCGAACCTATGAAGGCAAAGCCGGCAGATTTACAGTCTGCTCCCTTTAACCACTCGGGAATCCGCCCATATGGAGCTGGCAATAGGACTTGAACCTACGACCTGCTGATTACAAATCAGCTGCTCTACCAACTGAGCTACGCCAGCACGCAAGTGACGAAATATATTATACACAATTTCATTCATCTTGTCAAGAACTTTTTTTGTTCTCTTTTGCTCACGCAGAGGTTTGTCCTCATCACGTTTATAGATTATAGCATTATGACGCCCCTCTGTCTACCCCTTTTTTACAATTTTTTTGAAAAAGCCCTGAAAAGTTTCCTGCCACGATGCTATACCATTACCTCATGTCGGACGGGAAACCATTCGCAAACAGTTTCCTATCGCTATGCTGCACAATCGCCTCACGCCGGACAGGAAACCTTTCACTAATAGTTTCCTGTCGGTGTACTATACAATCGTCCCATGTCGAACAGGAAACTTTTCGCAAACAGTTTCCTGTCGCTATGATACGCAATCGTCACATGACGAACAGGAAACTTTTCGCAAACAGTTTCCTGCCGCTATGCTTGCACAATCGTCCCATGCCAAACAGGAAACCATTCGCAAACAGTTTCCTGCCGCGGTTATACGCAATTGTCACATGACGAATGAGAAACTTTTTGCAAACAGTTTCCTGCCGGTGTGCTATACAATCGGCCCATGTCGAATAGGAAACCATTCGCAAACAGTTTCCTGTCGCGGTTATACGCAATCGTCTCACGCCGGACAGGAAACCTTTCGCTAATAGTTTCCTGCCGCTATGCTGCACAATCGTTCCATGTCGGACGGGAAACCATTCGCAAACAGTTTCCCGCAGTCATGAATCACATTCGCGTCCCGCCGGACATTCTTATCCCTCCGTGGACTCTTCGCTTCTCTGGGCCAGCGGAGTATCCTCCGTAACGTCGCGATTTAATACCTTCTTGGCGCCCTTCAGGAATTTGGGGCGGGGAATGAGGACAATGTGTCCGCAGCCGCAGCACCTGATCCGCATATCGCTTCCCAGCTGCAGTACTTCCCATTCCTGGCTGCCGCAGGGATGCTTCTTCTTCATCTGTACAATATCACCGATACGAAACTGGATAAATTTCATTTCTTTTCTCCTTTTTATAGTAATCGAAAAGGAAACACTCACTGTGAACAGGGTTCTTTGGATTAACAGCGCCTCCGGCGCTGAGGTTTGATGGCCCTGCAGGGCCGAAGGTTCTTAGGGTTCTTAGGTTTGACGGGGCCTACGGCCCGAGGGTTGTGGTGGCGGCTCCGCCGCAGTTTTTAGCCTTCTTCCTCAGGAAGGGGGGCGGTCGCCGTTAGGTGATGGAGGATAGGGTCGTCATTTTTCTAAAATTTCGGTGTTCCTCAGCCCTATCGGGCAGCTCCATTCCGGTCGGGCAATTAAAAGGAAGGCCCTTTTATGGGCAGGCTATGGACCAACTTTGCCCGACTTGGCAATCCTATGCAGGATTGCCACCTGAGGAAGGAACCTTACGTTACGGGAATGCCCCTGGTGTCTCCATTGCCGCATGACGGAGAGCCCGAGCCCCCTTCCTTAGGAAGGGGGTGGCGCCGTTAGGCGCCGGAGGATAGGGGCGTCATTTTTCTAAAATTTCGGTGTTCCTCAGGGCTCCGCCCAGCTCCTTCCGCAGGAAAGAGCCTGCGTTACGTCCCCCGCTCCCAAAGCGATACTAACGTCCCTTCAGGCAAGGGCATGGCTGATGCCCTTACTGCTTTTCCGGCACCATGAGGAAGCGGATGGGCAGGTAGGCGGCGCCGGCGGGGATGAATCGGATGTAGAGGTCCTTTCCCATGTCCCAGGTGCCGCAGGAAATGTAGTCACTTTCCGTACCGTTTCCAAACCAGTGCTTTCCCAGCTTGTCATCGGTGCGGTACACCCGGAGGAGGCGGGGATGGGTGCCTATCTGGAAGGTACCCATGTAGACGCCGCCCTGGGCGTTGATATATAGATTATACTTCCCGCTGCCACTGTTATGGAAGGTCACATGGTAGGTGATTCCATAATCTCCGGTATTTTCTCTTTCCACATGGCTCATTTCATCCTTTCCCTTCTGGAAGGGGAAGGAATTGCCCACGGAAATTTCAGCCGCTCCTTTTGTGAAATCCCAGTTTTCGTTTTCCAGGTAAATGTCTTTGGCAAAGGTGCCCCGCATTTCATGGGTGTCCGGCGGAAGGGGAAGCGCCGTATCCAGGGCTTTCTGCAGATCCTTTGTATCCCCGTCGGGAAGGATGGCGGCACCCAGGGAGACGGGTTTCTTCGTTTCGATTTCCACCATACCGCTCACCAGGTCTTCCTCCGCAATGCCGCCTTCGTCATCGTCGTAGAGAATGGTTTTCTCTCCAGGAAGGAGTTTAACTGTTTCTTTATTCTGCTCCTCCCCTACAGCTTCTCTGAAAGACAGGGTTGCGCCGGTGGGTATATAGCTGCTGCTGGCATCCCCTTTCACCCGGCGGGTGACGGTGATGTCCTGCTTTTTATCCGATTTCGCATACACCAGCACCCGGGCGGGGCCGCCGGTTTCGTTCACATGATAATAATAAAGCCTGCCCTCTCCGGGCTTCACGGTGCCTTCATAAAGAATGCCCGGCTGATCGGCATACTCCGGGCAGTCGGAAAAGACAAGGGTGCCCTCCGCCTTCGTCTGGGTGAGGGGCAGGGTGGTATAGGTTTCATCTAAAGGCGAAGCAGCGAAGGCAGTGAAACCGCCTGCCATCATCATGGCTGCCGTCAGGGATTGGATAGATTTTTTGAATAGGGACATTGGTTATGCTTCTTTTCTGTATATTGATTAAAAAGGTTCTTAAGATTAGCCGGCCTTTGGCGGTCAGGGTCATGGACACGCCTTCGGCGTGAGGGTTCTAAGGGGAAGGTTGACGGGGCCGTCGGCCCCGAAGGTTATGGCCGCCTGTCGGCGGCGGGTTGTGTTCGCTTCACTCAGGGGGCGACGGCCCTTTGGGCCGAGGGTTGTGGCAGGCCCCCTTTGCGGACACGCCTTCGGCGTGAGGGTTCAAAAGGTTCAAAGGGTTGTGGTATCGCCTAAGGCGATGAGTATGTATGCTGTGGAGGTCCTGCATAGGACCTCCAAGTCAGCCAAAGTTGGCCCTTAGCCTGCCCATAAAAGGGCCTTCCTTTTGTCGGCTGACCGTTTTCGGCGGCAGCACTGCCTGCGGCAGTGAAAACCAAACAACCGGGCTTCGCCCGTGGAAATGCACCCCTTTTGGTGCTGCGCACCACTTCTCCTAAAGGGAAGCATGTCACTGGATTCTCAGGTCGTTTTGCTCCCCTACGAATCCAGTTCCTTTGCCACCCCGGAGGGGGAAGTCTGCTCTACGCTTACCCTTGTGCTAACTTAAGTCGCTCATTGTATAGTGCCGCTAAAATCTCCCCCTCTGGGGGAGAAGCCGCCGAAGGCGGCAGAAGGGGTGCATTTCCTTCGTCCGTAGGGCGGTTGGCATGTTTTCCTTTCGACCTTCAGGTCGGTTGTAAAGGTTTTATCATAAGAGGGCGCCTTCATTCTTTATGGCGCCCCACCACCACCCTTTGAGCCCTCACGCCCGTCAGGGCGTGTCCATAATGGCGCCCCACCTTTCCTCAGCCCATTCTTTCGTTTTCTTCCATGGCCTTTACCATGGATTCTATCTTTTTGAAGCGATGGGCCAGGCCGGATTTGGTGATGCCGCAGATGGCTGCCAGTTCGGAGAGGCTGGCGTTGGGATGGGAGAGGCGCACTTCGCAGGCTTCCCGGATTTTTGGTGACAGGGAGGACAGGGTATTTCTTTTGAGGAGCCGCTGTACCATGTGGGTCTGGTGGACGGCGGCGTCCACTGTTTTCTGGAGGTTTGCCGTTTCGCAGTTCACCTGCCGGTTCACCCGGTTCCTCATGTCCTTCACCACCCTGACGCTTTCAAAGTCCAGATAGCTCTGGCTGGCGCCCACAATCTGGAGGAATTCGGACACTTCGTCGCCGTCTTTGATGTAGACGATGTAATCATTTTTCCTGTCGGTCATGCGGGCGTTCATTTTGAAGGAGGCCATGGTCTTCACAATCTGCTCTGCAAACCGAAGGGACTGGGTCACCATTTCCAGATGGTAATCGCTCTGGGGGCGGCTCACGGAGCCGCCGCCCAGGAAGGCGCCGGCCAGGTAGGCCCGCTTTTCTTCATCATTTTCCAGGAAAGGGCTGTCGTCCACGGTGGCCATGGGGGAAAGGCCCATGGTATCCAGGAAGGACAGGCCCATTTCAGAAGGCTCCACCACCAGGGTGTATACATTCTTTTTTCGGAGGCGCCGTCCCTGGCGCACCATGGCACTGGGCATGAAGCCGAAGTCCTTTTTCAGGTACACCAGCACCCGGCGGGCCACGGCACTGTTTCCGGTGGAAAATTCAAGGCCCCAGCGGCCCCGGGACCCGGTAATGAATGAACCGCTCATCCTAAGCAGGGCTAGAAGCTCCGCCGTCCGGCAGGCTTTGTCGTCCCGCCGGATGCGGGCCAGTTCGTTCTTCACCTGTTCTGTAAATGACATTAATGACTCCTCTTTAAATATTCTTCCAATGCTTCCGGCGCAATCTTGGCGGAGAGCAGGTTATGGATACGGACGATTTCATTAGAAAGCACTTCCGTGTCCTGCACGGCTCCCCGGGCCGGTCCCAGCAGGTCCGCTTCAATCAGGGCGGCTCCCAGGGATTCCACTTTCTTGCGGTCAATGGACACAGGGAAGGCGTGGGCTTTTTCATATTTCCGAAGCACTTCCTGGGAAGGGGTGCCGTTGTTGGCAAGGACGAAATCCACCACTCCGCCGCCGATATGGTCCACCAGGGCTTTCAGGTGGTCCCCCACCGTATAACCCGTGGTTTCTCCGGGCTGGGTCATGACGTTGCAGATGTAAAGGACAGGAGCGCCGCTTTCCCTGATGGCCGAAAGGATTTCCGGCACCAGAAGATTGGGCAGCACCGACGTGTAAAGGCTGCCGGGCCCCAGGGTAATAAGGTCCGCTTCCTTGATAGCTTCCAGGGCATCCCCTACGGCCATGGGTGCCTTAGGGACGGTGGTCATGCGGACGATGCGCACGTCGCGGCCGATTTTTTCGGGATAGGCGGAAATTTCAGATTCCCCTTCCACGATTTCGCCGTCGGACATTTTGGCCCGGAGCCGCACTTTTTGGGAGGTGGCAGGCATGACCTGGCCGCGGATGTTCAGGACCTTGCTGGCCGCTTCCAGAGCATTCTGCACGCTGCCGAACTGCTTGATCAGGGCCGCCAGGAAAAGATTTCCCAGGCTGTGTCCCGCCAGTTCTCCTTCGCCGCCGAAGCGGTACTGGAAAATCTGCTCCAGCACCGTTTCCTTATCGGCCAGGGCCACCAGACAGTTCCGAAGGTCTCCGGGCGCAATGATTCCCATTTCCTCCCGAAGCCTGCCGGAGGAACCGCCGTCGTCGGCTACGGTAACAATGGCGGTGATGTTGGACGTTTTATTCTTCATGCCGCGGAGCAGCATGGACAGGCCATGGCCGCCGCCGATGGCCACCACCTTCGGTCCCCGGGAGAGTTCCATGCGGGACAGGAGCTTCTTGGACACTTCTTTCTGGTCCGGTGCCAGAAGCTCTACGAACCGCTTCATGAGCTTCCTCACGGCGGTGGTCATAATCCACAGGCCCAGGATGACAAAGAGGGTGCCGCAGACAGCCAGGAACGTATAGCTGTAGCTTCCTGTCATCTGGAAAGCAAAGCGCAGCATCCTTTCTTCCATGATTCCGAAAATCTGGTAGTTCAGAATCAGTGTGGCGCCAAAGACCAGGAGGAGGATTCCCAGCGAAAAGAGAACCATCCAGCGCTTAATGGCAAGACCCGGCCGGAGCCACTGCATGAAATGTTTCATCAAACCTCATCCTTCCGAAGAATCCGTCACATCATGCTCTATACGATTTCTGTGCAGGTCCCGGTGTTCCACATTCACATGGCCGAACCTTTCCTTCAAGTGACTGCCAAGCCTTTCCGTCACAAAGACGGACCGGTGCATGCCGCCGGTGCAGCCGATGGCAATGGTGAACTGGGTTTTCCCCGCTTTTTTGAACTGGTCCACCATGAAATCCATGAAATCGTACAATTTTCCTAGAAATTCCCGGGTCACCGGCGCCTTTTCGATATAATCGGCCACTTCCTTCACCCTTCCGGTGGAGTACTTGTACTCCGGCACATAGAAGGGATTCGGCAGGAAACGGACATCAATCACCGTGTCCGCATCAATGGGGATGCCATACTTGAAGCCGAAGGAAAATACGGTAATCTGCATTTCCGCGCCGCTTCCGTCCACGCCGAAGCGGCTGGACAAATATTCCTTCAAATCACCGGTCTTCATGGCGGTGGTATCCACAATCACATCGGCCTGGGCCCTAATGCCTGCCAGGATTTTCCTCTCCTGGGCAATGCCCTCCTGGATGCGCATATTCTTGGCCAGAGGATGCTGCCGCCTGGTCTCCATGTACCGGCGCACCAGGGCCTCGTCGGAGGCCTCCAGGAACACCACCTCATGGGGAATGCCCCTTTTCTTCAATTCATCCAGCGCCTGGGGCAGGGCATCAAAGAAAGAACCGCCCCGGATATCCGTCACCACCGCCACATGGCGGGTATTGGACGTACTCTTCCAGCAGAGGTCCGCAAACCGCACAATAAGCACCGGCGGCAGGTTATCCACGCAGTAATAGCCCATGTCCTCCAGCTTCTGCATGAAATTCGTTTTTCCGGCTCCGCTCATGCCGGTAATCACAACAAAGCGGAAATCATCCTGCATGGTTCATCCCTCCAGTACATATTTTTCAACAGCCTTTGCCACGCCGTCTTCGTTATTGGAAGCCGTCTCATGGGCAGCCGCTTTTTTCGCGCTGTCCGAAGCGTTGGCAACGGCAAAGGACCAGGGCGTCATGGCCAGCATGGACACATCATTATTCCCATTGCCGAAAGTCATGACCCGGTCCACAGGAATGCCGTAAGAGCGGGCCAGTTCAGCCACTGCCCTTCCCTTGGAGCACTCCCTGTTATTCATTTCAAAGAAATAGGGCTTCGACTTCACCTGGTTCACCAGTCCGCCGTATTTCGTCTTCAGGAAATTTTCAATTTCCTTCATCTTCTCTTTGTCATATTCGCACACAAGGATTTTCGTCGGCGCCTTTTCAGGCGTCCAGAAATCGTTCCCTGCCACATGGGCCTTGACGCCGCACTGCTTCTCATACTCATCGGTGCGCCAGTCCCGGAAGGGCACATAAAGCTCGTCGTCAATATAGGTATGGGCATACCAGCCCTGCTCCTTGATATCCGACAGGATAGCAAGGGCCCTGTCCTTCTCAATCCGCACATCCCTTATGATTTTCCCGCTTTCACAGAGCCCCGTCATGGACCCCGTATAGCAGATGACAGGCACATCACCAAGGCCGATGGCCTTTCCCCAGGGACGGGCCGCCTGGAACATGCGCCCCGTGGCAATCACAATCTTCACGCCCCGGGAAAGAGCCTCTCCCAGCACCTTCTTCGTGTAGTCCGAAACGGAAATATCATCCCGTAAAAGGGTATCGTCCAAATCAATGGCAATCATTTGTATAGAAGACATGGTATGCTCCTTTATATTATTTATAAAAAAGGTTCAAAGGGTTCAAAAGGTTCAGAAGGTTCAAAGGGGAAAGTATCGCCCTTTGGGCGATGAGTTTTATAGGCAGCGTTGCGGGATTTTCTTCCAGACTCACTCGTCATTCTGAGCGAAGCGAAGAATCTCGGTATGCGCCGCTTTTGAGTCAAAAAGTAGTAAATACCGGTTGGCGGGAATGGCCGCCGTTTGGCGGTCACATAGCCATAGCGTGTCATTCCGTCTTGCAGCGTCGTACACCCTTTTGCCGCTCCGCGGCACTTCCCGCCCCGGTGGGAAGCATGTCACTGGATTTTCAGGTCGTTTCACTCCCCTACAAATCCAGTTCCTTTGCCACCTCAAGGGGAAACGAGACGTTACAGGAATGCCCCTGGTGTCTCCATTGCTGCATGACGGAGAGCCCAAGCCCCCTTCCATAGGAAGGGGGTGGCGCCGTTAGGCGCCGGAGGATAGGGGCGTCAGTTCGTTGATAAAATCTTCGGTGTTCCTCAGGGCTATCGCCCAGCTCCTTCCTGAGGAAGGAGCCTGCGTTACGGGATTTCCTTCCAGCCTCGCTCGTCATTCTGAGCGAAGCGAAGAATCTTGGTACACGCAGTTAGTGTCTCCCACTAGTCCACTAGCTCACTAGTCCACTAGCCCACTAGCCCACTAAGGAATCCCGGTTGGCGGGAGGAAGCCGCCTCTAGGGAGGCATGTCACTGGATTTTCGGGTCGCTGCGCTTCCCTACAAATCCAGTTCCTTTGCCACCCCTGACGGGGCACAATAAAACGCAGAGTAACGGTTCGTCACAGTAAAAGAAAACACACCCATACAGAAGAAGCAGCAAGTAGACAGCGGAAAGACGCCTGCCATTGAATCACGAAAAGCAAAGAAACTATAAACTAATTCCACTGTCCCTCTGTCCTACGAATTCATCCCAATAGACCTGCACTCGCGTCTTTATTTATTATACCATAGGGCGAAACGCCCGAAGGCGTGGGATGTACCAGCACACCAGTTTCCCAGCTCACTCACAGCAGCACAATCAATTTTTCCGTTTCTTCTTCCGTGGAAGCCCAGGAGGTGGCTATGCGCATGACCACTTTATCTCCCTTGTTCTCCCAAAATCCCATCTCCACTTTTTTGGAAAGGGCCCGGGCCTTTTCATGGGTGAGGGTAATAAAAATCTGATTGGTGCTGTTTCTTACGTCCTGCACATAGCCCTTTTCATCCAGAGCCTGCCGGATGCGGTCTGCCATTTCATCGCCCTTCTTTCCCAGTTTTTCGTAAAGGCTGCCGGTGAAGAGGGTGTCGAACTGCAGTCCTGCGGCCCAGCCCTTTGCCAGGAGTGCGCCGTGCTGTTTCACCATGGTGAAGAAATGGGGCACCGTCCCCTTCTTCGGGAACACCACCGCTTCACCCAGGAGGGCGCCGCACTTGGTGCCGCCGATATAGAAAACGTCGGTAAGCCGGGAAAGGTCCTTCAGGGTCACATCATTTCCTTTGGCGGAAAGTGCGTAGGCCAGGCGGGCGCCGTCTACGTAGAGGGCCAGTTTCCATTTCCTGCAAACAGCACTGATTTCCTCCAGCTCCTTCAAACTGTAAAGGGTGCCGTACTCCGTGGGCTGGGATATATACACCATGGCAGGCATGACCATGTGCTCATGGTTTTCATCGTTCCAGTAGGTCCCTGCCAGCCCATCAATATCAGCCGCCCCGATTTTCCCTTCTTTTGCCGGAAGGGTGAGCACCTTGTGGCCGCCGTATTCGATGGCTCCTGCTTCATGGACAGACACATGGCCCGTGGAAGCGGCAATGACCCCTTCGTAGGGACGGAGCATGGTATCAATGACCGTGGCATTGGTCTGGGTGCCGCCCACCAGGAAATACACTTCTCCCTCCGGTGCGCCCGCTGCGGCCAGGACTTTTCTCCTGGCGGACTCTGAAATCACATCAGATCCGTAGCCGGTGAATTTCTTCCCTGCAAGCCCTGCCAGGGCCTCCATAATTTCCGGCGCCGCAGTCTCCATATAATCCGAAGCAAAATATAATTTTTCCATTTCGTTCTCCCTTCCCTTTGCTGTTTTGACATATTGTATATCACCAGGAAGAAGTCATGCAAATAGTTTCCTGTGGAGGTGATACACCACCGTCTCATGCCGGATAAGAAACCATTCGCAAACAGTTTCCTGTCGCTATGATATGCAATCGCCCCATGCCGGATGGGAAACTATACGCAAACAGTTTCCTTCCACGATGATTTGCCATCGTCCCATGTCGGATAGGAAACTTTTTCGACTAGTTCCCTGCCGCCATGATACACAATTGTTTTCCCCTCCCCTGTCATTTCGAGCGGAGCGAAGCGGAGTCGAGAAATCTCCTGTCGAACAGTTTCCTGTCGCTATGAATCCCCATTTCCCACGTCGAGTAGGAAGCCATTCGCGAATAGTTTCCTGCCGCTATGATACACCACAGCCTCATGCCGGATGGGAAACCATTCGCAAACAGTTTCCTGTCGCTATGAATCACCTTTGTCTCATGCCGGATAGAAAACTATACGCAAAAAATCCGTGAAGGAATGCATACAATCATTTCTTCACGGATTTCTCATTTCATCATCAATCAGATTTTTCTTCCCGGGTAGGCCTTCAGTCCTTCGCCCAGGAGGTGGATGGCCTTTTTCAGGTCATCGCAGTTCAGCACATAGGCCAGGCGGGCTTCGTCCACGCCTTTGCCCGGTTCTGCATAGAAACCATTGCCCGGTGCAATCATTACGGTTTCACCGTTTACGTCAAAGTCCTTCAGCAGCCAGATGGCGAATTTTTCCGCATCGTCCACCGGCAGTTTCACCATGACATAGAAAGCACCCTTGGGGTCCGAGGAAATGACGCCGGGAATGGCAGCAAGGCCAGCGGCGATAGTGTCGCGCCGTTTCTTATATTCCTGGTTCACCGCATCCAGATAGGATTTCGGCGTATCGTAGAGGGCAGCCGCTCCCACCTGTTCCACCGTAGGCACGCAGAGGCGGGCCTGGCAGAATTTATTAATCTGGGTGGTGAAATCTTCATTCTTGCAGAGCAGGCAGCCGATACGGGCACCGCAGGCGCTGTACCGCTTGGACACAGAATCCACGATAATCAGGTTGTCCGCCAAATCGTCGTAGGTGCCAAAGCTGGTGTAGGCGCCGTCGTAGACAAATTCGCGGTACACTTCATCCGCAATGAGGGCCAGGCCGTGCTTCTTCACCACAGAAGCAATCATGTCCATTTCCTTCTTGTTATACACCACGCCGGTGGGGTTGCCGGGGTTGGTGAGGAGGATGAGGCGGGTCTTATTGGTAATGTACTTTTCCACCGTTTCCTGGTCCGGCAGACGGTAGCCGGTTTCTGCGCTGGTGGGCACCGCCCTTACATGGGCACCGGCAATCTTGGCAAAGGAATTGTAGTTGGCATAGAAAGGTTCAAATACCAGGATTTCATCACCGGGGTCGCAGAGGGCGAGAGCTGCCAGCTCCAGCGCTTCACTGCCGCCGGCAGTGATGTAAATATTCTTCTCGCTGTACTCCATGCCCCATTCCCTGTAATATTTCTGAATCTGGTGAATCAGGTTCATATCCCCCTGGGAAGGTCCATAGGCCACGGTCTTCTTGTCAAAATGCCTGATGGCCTCCATGAACTGGGGCGGCGTCTCAATATCCGGCTGTCCGATGTTCAGATGATAAATTTTCTTTCCTGCCTTCTGCGCCTCCGTGGCATAGGGGCCCAGTCTGCGAATAGGAGAAGTGGTCAAGCTCAGTGCTCTCTGTGAAATCTTCATCATTATCCCTTCCTGTTTCTGAAAAATATCATTCCATTAAATCATGGTTCCATACTTTTATTATTATATACTTTTTTGTACTTTCTGCCATGGGAAATTTTGGGATATAGGGGATTATGATGGACCGACCCATGGCCGGAGGGTTTCTGTGTCCGCCCCACTGTCATTTCGACGAAAACCACTCAGCCGCCAAGAGGAAAGCCCTCCTAAATTTCTTGTTTTCCCTTGAGGGGAACGCCGCGAAGCGGCAAAGGGTGTACGAGGGTAAGCATACAAGTAACACTCTATTATTGTTCTACGCAGGACCAAATTCGACTGACTTGGAAGCTCACTCATCAACGGTACAGGCCATAATGACGCAGACCATACCCGCCCCACTGTCATTTCGACCGCAGTGGAGAAATCTCACGCCCTAGGGAAGCGCTGATTAAATCGTTATCGGATTTCATTCTTGTATTTTTATTCAATGCAAGGAATCAGTCGACGCGAATAGCGAGCTATTTAAGGAGACTGATGACGCGGCATTGGATAAAAATACATATGAAATTCGATTCTGCGAATTAATCAGTGCTTCCCTAGCAGCACAGGTCGAATTGTGGACGGAGATCTCAGGGCTCAGAGTTTCAATAGCACTGAACAAAGTGATTGCCATAACGACAGGTTCCCCCGCTCGAGATGACAATGGTAAGAGCAGCTGACTGTTATTTTGAAAATTTCCGGGACAAGCAAACGTAAAGAAAAGGACTTTGAAGAAACGATTTCCATTTCTCCAAAGTCCTTTTTCATGCCCTTCTTAGAAGCTGTAGCGGATGCCTGCGTTCCACTGCCAATCTTTATAGAAATGGCTGCCGGCACTCTTTTCGAAGTCGCCGTAGAGGGAAAGCCTGCTTCCCAGCTTCATGGCAAAGCCTACACCATATTCAAACCAGGTATCGTCAAAGGTGTCGGTGAAGGACAGACTTTCATCACCGGCGTAGAGGTGGATGGGGCTGTGGCCGCCAAATTCATGGTACACATTGGCCTTCAGGTAAACGATGGAATTCGGATTCACCTGACGTCCCAGATTGAAGCCCACCCGTCCTACGAAACTGGTGATACCGGGCTGTTCCACCCGGGTGCCATTGTCCATTTCATACTGGTTCGGTCCCAGGTACCCCAGGGTCCACTGGGTCTGGGGCTCCACGTACCAGCCATTCCCTACAAATTTCTTCCTGCCGTATTCAGCGCTGAAGGAAAGGCCGGTGGTATCCATGGAAGCGGAATGGTCTTCCGTAATGGGTCCGATGTCCGCATCCACGGTAGTATGGGTATGGAGACGCTCATTCATGTGACGGATGCGGAAAACCAGGTCCAGGTAGTGTCCGGTCCTGTGGATATCGGTGTGGTAAATGGCGGCGGAAGCAGCCTGGTTGGTGCCCCGGCCGTCAGTATAATATCCCTTGCCGTCCAGATAGGAAAAGGCGATGCCCGTGAAACTCTTCATACGGTCATTGTCTTCGGTCTTCGCATCATAACCGATTTCATAGACCTTGTACTGGTTCTTGAAACCCCGATCGCTGTGGCTCTTGCCGATGCGGCTTCCCCGGATGCGGGCCCAGAGCCCCGTCTCTTCCCCTTCATTCTCCCGAAGGTCCCCCACCCGCTGCAGCATCTTGTCATTCTCCGTGCGCCAGGTGTAGTACATGAGACTGCTTCCCGAAAGAGCGGTGCTCACCGTAGGAGTATACTGGCCATGTTCATTGGTGGTATGGTTCGTCACGCCGGTGATGTAAAGGTCTTTTGTATAGTCCGCCGTATCTCCTTCGGAATCTTTGACCCCCAGGCCATAGGTCTTGAAATAGAGACTATTCATGCCGAAAGCTTTGAAATGGTCCGCCTGAAAATCAGCGATAGGATTAGAAGCAGGAGCAGCCATAGGCTTAGCGGCCATCATCATAAGAGCTTTGGCTCCACTTGCGCTTTCTGTACTCACTGCATCTTTTTTCAATGCACTGGCAAGGACAGTGCCTACAACCCCTTTGTCCGTACCTTCCCTGTTCACCAGCCAGAAATGAGTATTGCCGGTGTAGGAATTATCAATATGGATGGTATCATTGCCCGTATTTCCACTGCCGTAGATATCCTCATGAATGCGGGTATCTGCATCTTTAAAATCAGAAATAGTGACAGTCTGGTGAGTATTGTTATCCAGATGGATAATGCCGTCATTACCCTTATAAGTTGTAAAATTGGACGTATCCCCTGCCGGATTCCAGGAAGCCTTGTCCGTGAGAGAAATGTCAGTATGGAGGCTCGTCTTTTCTGTAATAATCTGACTATCAAGGTGATTAGGTCTACCGATTAAGGAAATGTCAATATTCCCGTATTTATTTCTAATTGGCCCCGAAATATGCGCCGTGTTTCCACCAGTAGCTTTGATAGATACAGTGCCACCATCTGTGTAAATGGCATTTTCCTGTTTTCCTTTGGAAATGGAAATATTCTTTCCTTCCAGCGATATGGTGCAGCCCTTAGCATGAATCCCTCCATCCACATCAATAGATTCTGTAGCCAAACCTCCCACTGTCATATCCCCGCCAATGCCATCTAAGGCATAGCGATTTTCGTCATTGGAGCTGATAGCAATCTGCTTTCCTTGAATCACAGCACCGCCGCCCTGGGTATGGATACCGCCTTGAATCTGAATAGAATCATTATCGTTCGTTCCAATATTTAAGTGACAGTGTAATGTATATCCAGCCCAATTATCATGATTAGCAATAGAAATGTTCTTCCCCTGTACATTAATGTCCGCACCTCCTGCCAAAAGCTGACCATCATATAAATGAACCAACTCTGATTCTTCGCTGCCAATATTCACCTTGCCATTTGCTGCATTGGCAATGAATCCATCTTGAAGGTCATCTCTAATCTTATGAGTATTAAAATAATGACTGGCTCCGATGGTAATATTCCTTCCTTTTACGTTGATATCTCCAGCCCCGGCACGTAAGCCGCCGCTGATGGAAATGGTTTTCGTATTTTCATCACCTGCATCAATTCCATTGGCTCCGGTAACAAGGGACTGAGAAAAAAAGCCCTCTTCCGAACCATCATATTGGGTGGAATCAATGGTGATATGTTTCCCGGAAAGTTTCATCACATTGGCAGAGCGATTAAAAACTTGCCCAGAAATAGTTACATTGCCAGTTTCGTTTCCACCTATCAAAATTTTTGCATCCTGAGAACCGCTAAGAGCAATCCCCTGTGAACGAGACAACTGTATATTTTTGCCATACATTGACAAAGAGCCATTATCTACCCAGGTTAATCCATCAATAATCACACAGTCGGTCTTTTCGTCGCCAATGGCTGTTGTGGAGTTTGCATTTCCCGTAGCGCGAAGAGCCTCTTGCATAGCAGAACCAGCATTCACAGCATGAGGCGAACTGATATGTATCTTCTGCCCCTTTACTGTAACACTGGATCCCGCGTTCAAAAGCCGCCCCCGCAGCTCAACATTAGAACTGTCATCTCCTACAGTGACGATATCGCCATTAGTTGAAATGGTATCTTTAAGAACGCCAATTTCCCCATCTCCCACACCGGCAATCAGTATGTCTTTGCCATGAATAGCAAGGCTGGAATTTTTTTGATATCCATAAGTAATTATATTCCCATAAATATTGGTGCTGGAAGTTTCACTTCCTAAAGAAATATGGCTGGCCGTAAATCTAAATTCAGCATCTTTCTTCCCAAGCTGAATAGTGCCTGTTTCTGATGCCGTTAATGAACTGTCAGTAATGCCCAATCCGCTTTTAACAAACAGGTCTTTCCCCTGCAGGTTGATTGTGGAATGGTTGGATGCGGTAATTCCATTATTTCCAGAGGAAGCTTCAATCGTTATCACGGGGCTGTCGATTTGAGTGGTTCCGCCTTTATAGCTGCTTGCCCAATCTTCAGTTGCTGAAATACCTTCTTTCAAATGAAGGCCATTCTCACCAGTAATATGAATATCTGCCTTACTTTGGCCCGCAACGCTTAGTTTTCCGGCATCCATGGCGCCAGCCGTAATAGAAAGAGACCCACCATAATAAATTTTTCCTTGATTGGTCTCAACCTGATTGCCAGTTACATTAACATCTGCTGCCACATTATCCTTAGCCACCTTGAAATCCCCATCTGTATTGATAGTGACCGTTCCTCCCCAATTATCCAGTGAGCCCAGAGAAATCGAGCCGCCTCTTATATTGGTATCGGAATTCTGACCGCTTGTACGGAATCCTTCCATGGTGACAGACTCCGTAGTATCTCCGCCAATGTACATTTCCCCGCCCCAGTTAGCAGTGGAAATAGGCTCCCCCTTGTCACTTGGATATTTATCTCCAATGGTAATCTTTTTCCCTTTTACATAGACTTCCGGATTTCCCCAGGTCCAAAGGGCATGGACATTGACTTCATTGGTTTCATCGGTCCCTGCCTGCAGTTTTGGTTTTCCTTCGCCGCCGCTCATCCATTTGACTTCGATGGGGTCCCCTTCCGTAGCCTCCCTCACCCTCCATTGGTCTACATAATTATAGGTTTTTCCTTCCGCCGACACCAGGCCGCCCGACAGGGCCAGGGCCACGCAAAGGGACAGTGCCGCCTTGGGACCGTTCCTCCTGAGTAATTTCCTGTAATCATTTGTCAATTGGACCATTTGAAATACCCCCTTTTCGAAGCTGCCCTTTCCCTTTCCTCCATTTATCAGAAAAAGGCACGAAAAAAACACGCGGAACCTGAGCCGGTGCCCCTGCCGGCTCAGGTCCCTGCGTGTTTATAGACTCCACTGTCTCATGAATCAACCATAAGTAATGATTCATATTCCTTATTTATCCTTATACTTGTAATCATAGCAGGTGAGACTTTGCAAAGCAAATGAAAAATAACTTATGTTTTGGTGTACCTTATATAAATTATAATAAATGTAAAGGCATGGACCTATCCATACTTCAGGATAAGGGCCGTATATCCGGATATAAAAAACAGGAGCCGTGAAAAATGTCAATCATTTCTTCCCAGTCCCTGTTTTGTTATACCTGTATTTCCTTGGAAATTTCTAAAATAAAGTTTTTAGCAATGGTTTTCACTGCGCTGAAAGCACTTTGACCTGTTTTCCACAGAATGCAGCACCGGGTTATACCCTTTCAATCCGGCAGCTGTGTTTTCTAGTTTTCCTGTCATAGCTGATACCCACAAGAATCAAGCGCCCGGCAAAAGGAGCCAGTGCTTCGCCATACTGTTTGTCATGAATCTGGGAAATGGCAGTTTGTGCATCTTTATCCCATTTCAGCTCCACCACCATAGCCGGTTTATCCATGTGCCTTGGGCGAGGCAGGAAGGCAAGGTCTGCAAATCCCTTTCCTGCCGGCATTTCACGAACTATATTGTAATACCGGCGGGCAGAATAAAAGGCAAGAGACAAAGTATAGGAAAGAGCATTTTCATCATTGTACTGGATATGGCTTGTTTCCAAATGGGCAGATTCCACGCCGGAGGCCACTTTTTCTTCATTTCCGGAGAACACCGCCGCCAGGAGAGTGTCAGAAGCTCTGATGGCAGAAGATACGATTTCCCATTCTCCTCCCTGACGAGTTGCGTTCACATATTCCTTCATCACTTCATTATTGGGGATAAATACTTCCTCATTAATACTGTCGTAACCCAGATATCCCAAATGTACAAGGAGGGTCATCACATCGTCGGCAGAATGAAATGTGGTCATATCGTTCTGAAAGGTACCGGTGTCAATTTTCTGGCGCCCGCCTCCCATCATTTTCATAATGGCATCACGAAGACCGTCTTCATTCAAATCAATGTATACCTGAAGGGCTTCATAGGTTTCCGTACGGGTCCAGTAACTCCCAAAACGATGAGAAAGCATGGCATCCACCACGCTCTTGGGGCTGTATACGTGGGGACAGCCGGGGAAGGAGTAGCCGTCATACCACGCACGGCATTCAGCAAAATCCATACCATAGTGCTGACACAATGATTTCGTCTCTTCTTCCGTAAATCCCACAAACGGCGCCATCCGGTCCGGATGTTCCATGGAAAACTCAGTGAACATATTCAACGCAGAGTGGGTACCATACTTCTTGATGGGAAGAATGCCTGTCATGTACGCCAGCGCCACATAGGGTTTATCCTTTAATACATCGCGCAGGAAATCCAAATACATGCGCTGAGCCTTTTCATCATGCGGAAATTCACGAAATATGCAATCCCATTCATCGATAATGATGACAAAGGAGCGGCCTGTTTCGCTGAATACATCGGCCAGAGAAAACATCAAGCGGTCCGGCATAAGATAATCCACACAGGGATAGGCTTTCTGTATATCACGAAGTACTGCTTTTTCCAGCAGCTTAACCATTCCCGCCACATCATGAGAATTGGACAAGAACTCCTGCATATTGATACGAATCACATCATAGCGGGCCCGTTCTTTCATCCCGCCAGGGATTTTGGAAATGGAAAGTTTATTGAAAATATCATCATCTACAGACGTATGGTCATAGTAAGCAGCAATCATATTCGCAGCCATAGACTTACCGAACCGGCGAGGACGGCTGACGCATACACAGCAGCGTTCTGTATTGACAGCCCTGTTCAATTCTGCAATCATAGCAGTTTTATCTACATAAATTTCAGAATTAAGCGCTCTTCGGAATAAATCGGTTCCCGGGTTCAAATAGCTTCCCATAACATCCTCCTGCGAATAATTCAAGGAAGCACCGATACATTCGGAAAGGCTCGTTTCAAGACATGGATTCGGTGCTTCCGGGATATCCGTTATTTTCTTCATTATAGCATAAGCCCCAAGGAAAACGGATACAGCAGGCAGGACAGACAAAACACAGAAAAATGAGTTTTTGCATATTGAATCATTTTTCTGTGTTTTTATTATTTTATGAAAATTGCGAATTTTTTATTTTTAGGACATTTAAAAATGGAGCCCCCGAGGGAGCCCCATTTTATCTAGCTTTTTGGAATAGCCGCAATTATTTCAGTTCTACAGTTGCGCCAGCGTCTTCCAGTTTCTTCTTCATTTCTTCAGCTTCAGCTTTAGCTACGCCGGTTTTAACTTCTTTCGGAGCGCCATCAACGAGAGCTTTAGCGTCTTTCAGGCCCAGGCCGGTGATTTCACGAACGGCTTTGATAACCTGAATCTTCTTTTCGCCGATTTCCTTCAGGATTACGTCGAATTCGGTCTTTTCTTCAGCTGCTGCAGCTGCGCCAGCTGCCGGAGCTGCTGCTACTGCTACAGGAGCTGCAGCGGATACGCCAAATTTGTCTTCGATTGCTTTTACCAGTTCAGAGAGTTCGAGAACGGACATATTGCTAATGGCTTCAAGGATTTCTTCGTTTGTCATTTTTGTTTCCTCCATGGAATGATTTTACGCGTAAATCTTACGCAGATTCTTTCTGTTTACGCACAGCTTCGAGAGCATATGCGAGGTTCTGGATGTTGCCGTTGAGGGCACGTGCCAGTCCGGAAATGGGAGCCAGCAGGGTGGCTGCGACCATACCGAGGAGCTGTTCTCTGCTTGGCAGATCTGCCAGTGCTTTGACAGCGTCCTTGTCGATGACTTTGCCATCGAGTACGCCTGCTTTGACAGTGATTGCTTCGCTCTTGGTTTCTTTCAGGAATTCTTTCAGAGCTGCTGCCGGTGCTACGGGATCGTCTTTGCAGGTTGCAATGCCGTTCGGGCCCTGGAGCAGATCGTCAAGGCCTTCCAGGCCAAGTTCGTCAGCTGCAATACGAGTCAGTGTGTTTTTAATAACTTTGTATTCAACGCCGTGTGCCAGGAATTTACGACGCAGCAGTGTTGCGTCCTTTACTGTCAGTTTGTTGAATGTCAGGAGAACAACGCCCTGGGAGGAGAGTCTGTCTTTCATTTCTGCAACGACAGCTTCCTTTTCGGGACGGATCTTAACTTCGTACTTTTCTTCGCTCATGAGTACACCTCCTCTGCTATTGATTTTATATTTATCACGTTAGCTAAAACGACCCCGCAGAGCCTGCGAGGTCGTGTACTGGCGTTCCAGTACTCAGCCTCGGGAGGCGGGCTTTGGCCCTTTAAAAAGATTTACCGCCGGTCTTAAGCTAAGTGTAAATAGGCTTATTAAGCTTTCGGTGCTGCTACCGCGGAGATATCCAGGTGGATACCAGGTCCCATGGTAGAGCTGATGGTGAGGCTCTTCATATACACACCTTTTACAGAAGCAGGACGTGCTTTTGCAATGGTGTTGTAGATAGCCAGAAGGTTCTGTTTCAGTTTGTCTTCGTCAAAGGATGCTTTGCCGATGATAACCTGTACATTGCCTGCTTTGTCGGTACGGTACTGAACCTTGCCGCCTTTGATTTCGTTGACAGCCTTGGTAACATCCATGGTTACGGTGCCAACCTTCGGGTTTGGCATGAGGCCTTTCGGTCCGAGGATACGGCCCAGACGGCCAACTACAGCCATCATGTCCGGGGTAGCCACTACGACGTCAAAGTCCATCCAGCCCTGCATAATCTTATCGGCCAGTTCTTTTCCGCCTACGTAGTCAGCGCCTGCTGCCTTTGCTTCGTCTTCCTTGTGGTCCTTTGCGAAAACCAGGACTTTCTTGGTTTTGCCGGTGCCTGCGGGGAGAACGGTAGCGCCGCGGAGCTGCTGATCAGCGTATTTCGGGTTGATATTGAGATTGAAAGCAGCTTCGATGGTTTCATCGAATTTTGCGGATGCTGCTTCTTTGACCAGCTTTACAGCTTCGTCGAGGTCATAGAGCTTATGACTGTCAACGATGGCTGCAGCTGCCTTCTGTTTCTTTGTCAGTTTTGCCATTGTTTCCTCCTATGTGGTCATTGGGGATTTACCCTGCCACGAACGGGTCAGTCTTAGTCTACAACTTCGATGCCCATAGAACGGGCTGTGCCTTCAACGAGACGCATTGCTGCTTCTACGTCGTTAGCGTTCAGGTCAGGCATCTTTGTTTCAGCGATTTCCTTGACCTGGGCTTTGGTGACTTTGCCAGCTTTTTTCTTGTTGGGTTCACCGGAAGCCTTTTCGATGCCTGCAGCCTTCTTCAGAAGAACAGCTGCCGGCGGAGTCTTACAAATGAATGTAAAGCTCCTATCTTCAAAAACGGTAATTTCTACAGGGATAATCAGGCCTGCCTGCTTTGCAGTGCGATCGTTGAAGTCTTTAACGAAGGCCATGATGTTAACGCCTGCCTGGCCGAGGGCCGGGCCTACTGGCGGTGCCGGGGTAGCTTTGCCTGCCGGAACCTGCAGTTTTACGATTTTAGAAATCTTCTTTGCCATAATGTTACACCTCCTATCCGTATTGGGAATGTGGTAATTTCGGGCTGTAACGGGCCCTCCCACAGTGAGACGAGCCTAGTTCAAGACAGTCTCACAAGAGTATATTTAAGGAAGAGGTTCAAAAGAACCGACTTCCAGCTCTATCGTAGTAGTGGTACCGAAGTTGCTGATGTCAGCCTTGATTTTGGTTCTGTCATCGGAAACTTCAAGGACCACGGCGGTCCGATCTTCGAACACGCCCTTTGTTATGCGAATCCGGTCACCCGGTTTTACATCGGTTTCATTCTTTGCTGCTTTGGTGCCGCCATGAATGATTTTTTCAGCTTCTTCATCGGAAAGCGGAATGGGCTTGGTGGTGGTTCCTACGAATCCGGTGACGCCCGGTGTATTTCTAACCACGTACCAGCTCCTGTCATTCACTTCCATCCTGATGAGAAGATAGCCGGGGAATACTTTACGGGAGACAAGTTTTACCTTCCCGTCCTTTTCTTCTTCCTCTTCTTCCAGTGGGAGCAGAATTTCACGGATGGTATCGTCCATTCCCATGGAATGAACTTTCCTTGTCAGCGTATCTTTGACCTTATTTTCATATCCGGAATAGGTATGAATAACATACCAGCGGATATCTTTCTTGGCGCCCTCGGTGGGTTCGCCAATTTCGGTCGGAGCACTGACTTCAGCCTGATTTTCTGCTTTTACATTCTTGTTTTCAACTTCCATATCCGACATAGTCTCTCTCCTTTCAGCCCACAGCGTGTACTAATAATTTGGAGAGGCCACTGAATACGAAGTCTACTGCAACGATCAGGAATGAAACCAAAATCACGGACACAATGACGGCAATGGTATACTGGACCATCTGGCGCTTTTCAGGCCAGATGACCTTTTTCATTTCCATCTTGGTTTCCTTGAAAAACCTGGTCCATGAAGCATTAGCTTCCTGTGCTTTCGCTGCCTGTGTCTTACGCTTCGCCTTGGCCATGCTCACACCCCAGTTTCAATCACTCAAAATTATTTGGTTTCTTTATGCAGAGTGTGTTTGTGGCACCATTTGCAATACTTCATCATTTCGATACGTTCGGTCGTATTCTTTTTATTCTTGTTTGTACGATAATTGCGGCGCTTGCATTCTGTGCATGCAAGAGTAATTCCTTCACGCATTCTTTACACCTCACTCAATCTTTCTCGGCCCGCGGCCAATTAACATGCTTAACCAGTATATCATAAGCATAATGCACAAGTCAACAGAAATTTGCAAACTTTGCATTTAAAAAAGCCGGGCCATCCCAGCAGGACTATTGTAGCATAGTGGAAATTGTTTTGCAAATGAAATTTTATATACATATTATAGGGGCCGCCGGAAGCGGCCCCGGGTTCAAAGGGTTCAGAGGGTTCCGCCTGCCTTTGGCAGGCCGGTTCAAAGGGTGGTGGTATCGCCCTACGGGCGATGAGTATAAAGTAAGCGTTAAGTAAGCGTTACGTGACTCACCTCTCCCGCCAGGGGAAACAAGGGGGCAGCACCGCATCATCCTATCCCCTATCCCCATTTTCCATCATCCATCAAATAAAGGGCCGCCGGAAGCGGCCCCGGGTTCAGAGGGTTCAGAGGGTGGTGGTATCCCCCTGGGGCGATGAGTTTAGGCTGCCTTGGCGGCCTGCTCTGCTTTGAGTATCTTTTCGATTCTTCCCCTCCAGCACCCCCGCGCCACTTCGTGGCCCTCTCCACCTCAAGGGAGCGCAAGGGGACGTCTCGCTTGCCATCCTCAAGGGGCGCAGGGATTAGCGCCGAAAGCTCTCGTTTCCCCTTGAGGGGAAATGCTGCGGAGCAGCAAAAGGGTGTACGACATATAGCATCGCATTGACACTCCAATTCCGGCGTGACCACCAGACGGCGGCCTGCTCTGCTTTGGGTGTCATTTCGATTCTTCCCCTCCAGCACCCCCGCGCCACTTCGTGGCCCTCTCCACCTCAAGGGAGCGCAAGGGGACGTCTCGCTTGCCCCCCTCAAGGAGCGCAAGGGGGGGCGGGGCTCCCTGCAGCCCCATAAAAAAATCCACCCCTTTTCGGGATGGATTTTTATTTATTTCTTTTCTCTTTTCTTCGCTTCTTTTTTGACTTCTTTCTTTTCCCGCTTTTCTTCTCCCCGTTCTTCAAACTGTTCCACGATTTCCTCCGGTTCTTTGACTTTGAACCAGAAGGAGTAGAGGGCCGGTACGAAGAGGAGGCCCAGGGGGGTGGCTACGGAGAGGCCTCCGATGAAGGCCACGGACATAGGGCTCCAGAAGGGGTTGGGGATCAGGGGAATCATGCCCAGCACTTCGGCGAAGGAGGTGAGCATGATGGGACGGAAGCGGAGAACCGCCGATTCCACCACTGCATGGTAGGGGGTCATGCCATCTTCCAGGTGCTGGCGAATCTGGTCCAGGAGAATAATGCTGTTTCGCACCACCATGCCGCCGATGGCCAGCATGCCAATGATGGCTACGAAGCCCATGGCTTTCTGGGTGACCACCAGGGTGAGGATGCAGCCAATCATCCCCAGGGGGGCGGAGATGGCGGCAATGACCATGAGGCGAAGGTCTTTGAGCTCAAACATGAGGATCATGAGGATGATGAAAATCATGATGGGCACGGTAGCCATAATCTGGCCCATGGACTTTTCGCTTCGCTCCAGGGTGCCGTCCTTTTCCAATGTATAGCCGTCGGGCAGGTTATTCCTGAACTCCTTCAGCGTCTTATCGTAGAGGGCGTTGGCCACGGAGTCGGAAGTCACGTTTCCGGTGATGTCGCTCCGGATGGTAATGCAGGGTTCGATATTCCTGCGCCAGATGGTGCTTGTTTCGTTCTGATAGGAAATATCGGCGAATTCGCCAAGCGGCACGTAGCGTCCGTTTCCTGCGTAAACAGGAAGGGAGGAAAGGCTTGCCAGACGGGCGGCGTTATCCCCTTCCAGACGGAAGGAAATAGGCACCAGCTGGTCGCCCTGGTAGGATTCAGCCACCTTGTAACCCGAAAGTTTCACGTACAGGTCCTGGGAAACGGCGTAGTTGTCGATGCCCAGTTCCCGCACCTTGTCCTGGTTGATTTTCAAATGAACCGTCGGGGTCTGCTGCGGCCAGTCCAGGGATGCATTGGTGACATGAGGATTCTGTTTCACCAGAGCCAGCGCTTCTTCTGCAAGAGCCGCCGTCTTACCGGCATCGGGGCCGCGAAGACGGAGCATGACCGGATATTCCGCCGGAGGTCCGGTCTGGATGAGTCGGGTGTGGACCCGGACTTCCGGATATTTTTCTGCCACAAAATCCTGTACTTCCTTCCGCAGGCTGTCCCGGGCGGTGGTGTCTTTGGCCACAATAATCATCTGGCCATGGTCATCTTCCGCTGCCTTGGGGTCGAAGAGAAGGATGAAACGGGGCGCCGTGTCGCCAATGTAAGTGGAGAAGGAGGACACCCGGTCGTCGCCGTAAAGGCTGTCCGCCACGGCACTCATGACCTTCTTCGTATCCTTGATGGAAGCGCCGGAGGGAAGGTTCACGTCCAGTATGATTTCAGGGCGGACAGAAGAGGGGAAGAACTCCTGGTTCACCAGGGGCAGAGTCAGGAGGGAGAACACAAAGAGTCCTGCCACGCCGATAATGGCGGTCTTCCTGTAATGGATGAAAAGTTTCACCGCCTTGCGGAAGGCTCCATAGGCTTTGTCCTGAATCTTTACCTTAATGGGATTTGGCTTCCCCAGCTTGATGAACTGGTAACCCAGGACAGGGCTCACGAAGATGGAAGCTATCCAGGAAAGAAGGAGTGTAGAACCGATAACCCAGAAAAGGGAATTGGTATATTCCGTCACCTGGCCCTCCGCCAGGCCTACGGGGATGAAGCCGGCAGCAGTAATCAGGGTGCCTGCCAGCATGGGAGCGGCGCAGGCCTTGTAGGCACCTTCCGCCGATTCCATACGGCTGAAGCCATGCTCCAGCTTCACCTGCATCATTTCAATGACGATGATGGCATCATCCACCAGAAGCCCCAGAGACACGATGAGGGAGCCCAGGGATACGATATGAAGGTCGATGCCCCTCCATTTCATGAAGAGGAAGGAGGCGCACACCACCACCGGCACACACATGGCCAGCACCATGCCGCTCCGAAGGCCCAGGGACAGGAAGCTCACCGCCATGACGATGATGAGGGCTTCCATGAGGGCTTCCGTAAATTCGGCAATGGAGTTATTCACTACCTTCGGCTGATCAGCCACCAGACTGACCTCCATGCCCGCCGGAAGTTCTTCCCTCATCCGGTCCACAGCGGCCTCCAGGTTTTTGCCCAAGGTGAGGTTGTTTCCGCCGTCAGCCATGGCAATGGCGATGCCGATGGCCGGCTTGCCGTTGAAATACATGAGGGACGTTTCGGGATCCGTATAGGTCTGGGTCACTTTAGCCACATCGCCCAGATGGAAACTGCGCTCTCCCACATGAAGAGGGATATTTTCCAGGGCCTTCGTGGTGCCCAGAAGGCCTTCCACCCGGATAGCCACATTTCTGGAGTCCGTGTGAATGGTGCCTGCAGGCATCATGGCGGACTGCTGCTGCAGCAGCTTGTAAATATCGGAAGGACTTAAGCCGAAGGAGGCCAGCTTGTTCTGGTCCATTTCCACATAAATCATCTGCTCCTGCACGCCCAAAAGCTTCACCTGCTGCACATCCGGCACCAGTACCAGACGGCGGCGGATATCCTCGGCGTACTTACGCTTTTCCTCATAGCTGTAATCATCGCCGGTCAAAGCATAAATGGAGCCGTACACATCATCGAAGCGGTCGTTGATGACAGGACCCACCACACCGGCAGGCATGTCGCCCCACACATCGGTGATGGCATTTCTCACATCGTGCCAGCGCTGCTGCACCATGGACTTGGGCACCTCATCCTTCAGGTCCACATAGATGACGGTCTTCCCGTCGTGGGTGAAGGACTTGATGTAGTCCAGTCCCTTGGTGTCCTGGAGTTTCCTCTCCAGGGGGTAGGTGACCTGCTCCGTAATCTGCTCCGCCGTGGCGCCGGGCCAGGCGGCACCAATCACCATTTCACGGATGGTGAAGTTCGGGTCCTCGCTCCGTCCCAGCCGAAAATAGGAAAAAATGCCACCGATGATGATGGAGATGATGAAGAAATAGACAATCTGCCTGTGGCGGATAGCCCATTCCGCCAGATTGATATTCTTCATGTTCTCACCTCTTCACCTTCCGAGAGCTTGGAAGCGCCGGCGGACACGATGCGGTCTCCTTTGGAAATACCTCCGGTGATTTCTACAGTATCATCGCCGTAGCGGCCTACCGTCACCGGTACCATATGCACTTTGTTGTCCTTCACCACCCACACAGAGGGCTTTTCATTCTGGGTGGCCATGGCGGAAAGGGGCACCATGAAACCCTGGCCCTCCGTATTTCCGCCAAACTTCACTTCCGCCGTCATCCCCACAACCACCGAATCCGGCGGGTCAATGAGAGTAACCTTGGCATCGTAGGTGCCGGTCTGGGAATTGGGGGCGGCGGCGATATCCCGCACCTTTCCCTCCACCGTCACGCCGGGGAGGGCCCAGAAAGTCACGGTGGCAGGAGTTCCCACGGCGTAGGAGCGGTACTGCTTCTCCGTTAAGGAAATATGGACGTCCAGACGGGAATCATCAATAATGGTCACCACCGGCGTACCGGCAGCCACCACCTGCCCCACCTCATAGAGGGTGGAACCGATGACACCGTCCCGGTCCGCCGTCAAAAGGGTAAAGCCCAGGTTGTTCTGTGCCCGGGACAGGGCGGCTTCCGAAGAATCCAGCTCCGCCTGCGCCAGCTGGGCCTGGTTGTTCACCTGGTCCATGTTCAAATCGGAAATGGCATTGGCTGCATGAAGCTTCTCATAGCGGGCCTGGGTTGAATAGGCCAGCTCCGCCTTGGCGCGGGATGCGATGACCGCACTCTGGGCAGAAGCCACCTGCTCCTCCGCATCCTTGGAGTCCACCTTCATCAGTGCCTCTCCGGCGCTCACCCGCTGGCCCTGGTCCACATAACGGGCCATAATGCGTCCGCCGGTCTGGAAGGCCAGAGGCGATTCAAAATAACCATGCACCGTACCGGAAAAGGTAGTCTTTTCCCCTTTCGCAGCCTCCCCGGCCACCACCGTCTTCACCAGCGGCGCCTGTGTGGCAGGAGCCTTCTGCTTTCCGCAGCCTGCCACGAAAAAGGTCATGCCCGCTGCTGCCAGGCACACCCATTTCTTCCAATTTTTCATTTTCATTCCCCCTGAACTGCAGAAAGTCCCTGTCGGGCGCCTTTCCGCCATGCAATCTCTCTGAATGAAGGAAACAGGCCAATGCCTGTCTCAGTTTCTTTTTTCCAAACCCTTCAGCATGATGTCCTCCAAAAGTTCGAGCACATCCCTGCCGGTCATATTCATTTTCCGAAGAAAATCGGGATCCGTGAGACCCCGGGCCGCATAAAACACGCACTGCCGCACCACAGGAAGATTCACCTTCCGGTACTCCCCCTTATCCACGCCCTCCTTCAGAAGGGCCATCATATCATCAAACCGGGCCTCCCGGTACCGGTCCCATTCCTTCCATATGTCCTCATACCGTGCCTCCAGATCCTCATTCACCGTATCCGGAAGATACCAGAACGTATGGAAAAAGAGACCGCAGTATGACATGAGCCGGCTGTTCACAGGCCCCTCCCCGTGAAGCAGCTCCGCCGATTTCCGGTCAAACTTCTCCATGGCCCAGTGCATCACCAGCCGTATCAAATCTTCCTTGGAATCCACAACCTTATAAATGGAACTTTTACTGGCATGGAGCTTCCGGGCCAGGTCATCCATGGTAAACTTCAAAGACCGCGTCCGCATCTCCTCCAACGTCGCCTGTACCAGTCTCTCCTTCATCTGCGCCTCCTAGTACTGATTTAGTTTTTCTAGTACTGTAGTTATTATAGGGGATGATGGCAATGAATGTCAATCATATATAGTGAACTGGTGAGCTAGTGAACTAGGAAGCCAGGGACTGGGGATTGGAGAATGGGGAATGAATCTGAAGCGTACTTCCCGCCGGACGCGTCATTCTGAACGAAGTGAAGAATCTCGGTACATGACGATAATGAGGCATATGTTGATAAATACCAGTCGGCGGGAAAGGGTTGTAAAAAGGTCCTTAAATTTGACGGGCCCTCTGGGCCCGAGGGTTGTGGTATTGCCATTGGACACGCCCTTTGGGCGTGAGGGTTCAGAAGGTTCAAAGGGTTCAGAGGGTTCAAAGGGTGGTGGTATCGCCCTGCGGGCGATGAGTTTTATAGCCGCTCCGCAGCTGCCGCCAACAGGCGGCATATATAACTCCCTCTCTGAACCAGCCCGCCCTGCGGGCGGAACCGGAAATGCCCAGGGCCCACAGGCCCGGCGGCGGCTTGAACCCGGGCGCCGTAAGGCGCCTGAACCCTCCTGCTTTCGGGAATACAGTTTTCCCCCATCGCCCCTTTGAGCGAAGCGAACACAACCCTTTTATACAACCTGCCGCGAAGCGGCGCCCCCTTTTTGCATTCGGGAATACTGTATGTCTGATGTCTTCCCGCCAACTGGTATTTACTGCCATTTATCTCAAACCCCCCGTTTACCGAGATTCTTCGCCTGGGGTCAGAATGACGCGCTCAGCGGGAAGCCGGCAGCAGGCAGCCGACAGCGGACCGCAGAACTCCCCCATTTCTCTTTATTTTTAGTATAATAAGAGTAAAGCAGTCATCCTATAGGAAGGAAGGGATAGTATGATACGAATTGCTCTGGTTGACGACAATCCTACGGATATAGACATTGGAAAGCAGTATGTACAGACGTATTTCAAAAGCCGCTGCGATGCGGCCAATATGGAAATCACCGTTTCCTCCTACATGGACGGCCCTTCCTTTCTGGCGAATTTCCGTCCCGGCGATTTTGACCTGATTCTCCTGGATATTTACATGCCCGCCATGGAGGGCATGGACGTGGCCCGGGAGGTGCGGCGGCTGGATGAGGGGGTCAAAATCATATTCCTCACTACCAGCCGGGAGCACGCCCTGGAGGGATACAAGGTCTTTGCGTCGGGCTATATCTTAAAGCCCGTGGCCAGCCACAAGAAGGAACTCTTCCAGGCCCTGGACCATGCCCTGCCTAAGGGTTCTTTGAAACCGGCGGTACTGCCCGCCCGGATTCCAGGCTGCGAAACCCTCCGCGTCCCCTTCAGCCGCATCCTTTACATGGACTGCAGTGAAGGCAGGAACGCTTCTATTCATATGGTGGAAAAAGACATCAACACCACCAATACCTTCCAGGAGCTGGCCAATAACCTTTTAAACGACACCCGATTCTTTGAGTGCTACCATCGCCTCATCGTCAACATGGATTACATAGAGTCCATGGAGGAGGACTCCTTCCTCCTGAAAGGCAGCTCCTCCGTCCCCATCAGCCGAAGAAAGAAAAAGGAAGTGAAACAGCATTATATGCAGTATATGCTGTCGAAGTAATGGGCGGCTGACACCGCCCGGGTTCAGAGGGTTCGGCCCGCCGGAGGCGGGCTGGTTCAAAGGGTTCAGAGGGTGGTGGTATCGCCGCTTCGCGGCGATGAGTTTATAGGCTGCCTGTCGGCAGCGAAAAACCATACAACTGGACTTCGCCCGCTGGAAATGCACCCCTATCCCCGCCTATGGCGGTACTTCCACCGGAGGGGAAGTTTTAGCGGCGCTCTGCCTTGGAGTACTTATGAGGCGATTGTTTTTCTGCGGTTTTATTCTGCCACTCGAAGGGGGCACTATGGGTGCTGGGCATAGGTGTCAACCGTTTTTTCCATCGCGCCGAAGGTGCCTGCCCCCTTGTATTTGAGAATACAGCCAAGCGCCTCCTATAACATATATCCAAAGGAGTACCATTATGGAACTATTTCTTCCTTTAGCTTTCTGCACGGTCCTGGTCCATCTGGCAGGCCGTTTCCTGTGGTTTGAAGCCTTCCGCGACTTCCTGTCTTCCAGTAGGTACAAAAAGATAGCCCTTTCCTTTCTGCTCTTAGGACTGCTGAACCTCATCCTTTACGGCTATCTTTTCCTGAATCCCACCCATCTGGTCATGATTTACAAAGCCACCCTGTCCCTGGGCTGGATACCCTATGTGGCTATGTCCTTCTTTTGGCTGCCGCGGCTCATTGCACAGCAGATTTTCGTTCTGGGCATGCAGGGCCTTTGGATTTTCTTTCTCCACAACATGAGTATTTTCACCATCCTCTTACTGTGGAATGACAATTCTATCCAACAGCGCCTTTCCCTGGAACTGGCAATGTATCTGATTTATTTCCTTATTACTCTTCCCCTTTCGTCCCGCATGTTCCGCCATATGTGCCCTTCCCGCCGGCTCATCAATGACAAGGCCTATGGATATTACATCGCCTTTCTCCCTCTGCTCATTGCCTTTATCCAGATGCCAATCAGCCTGGAGCAGGACCTCTGGACCCTGGACAAGCTGCTGTCCCGGCTTATCGCCTTTTTTCCCTTCATAGCCCTATACCGCTATGTGTCCCTGCAGGCAGAGGATCTGGAAAATGAAGTGCTCATGAAGAGCGCCAATGAAATTCAGCAGAAGGCCATCCGTTTCTTCCAGAACAATATGCTTCTCATTCAGGCCAGCATGAAACAGTTCTCCATTCTCCGCCATGATATGCGGCACCAGATTAATATCATCTACGGCCTCATCAGCAGTGGGAAATCGGAGGAGGCCCTTCACTTCCTCCGCTCCTTCGACGAGCATCTGGAAAAAACCGCCATCCACCCCTTCTGCCTGAACCCCTTCGTGAACGCGGTGCTCTCCGTTTACATCGTAAAGGCCAAAGACGCCGGCATTCCTGTCACCTGCCGGGTGAACTTCCCTGAAGAGGTTCCGGAGGTGCAGGAAAGACTCTCCTTTGCCCTGGCCAACCTTCTGGAAAACGCCATCCGCGTATCGGAGAAACAGGACAAGGACAAACGATTCCTCCGCATCAACTTGCAGACCAAAGGACGGCAGGTCATACTCTGCATAGAAAACTACTGTGCCTCCCCGATTCACTTCGATAAAGAAGGCTTCCCCACCACCGATGAACCGGGCCACGGCACCGGCATGACCTCCATCCGCCATTTCATTTCCTACTATAAGGGATATAAAAGTTTCAGCCAGGAAAATGAAATGGTGCGCTTTGAAATCTATTTCACCCTGCCGGAAGGAGGCGGCTCCGCCGCCAAGGGGCGCCGCTGACGCGGCAGGTTGTGTAGAAAGGTTGTGTTCACTTCGTTCAAGGGGCTTCCCGTCGGACGCGTCATTCTGAACGAAGTGAAGAATCTCGGTACATGGCGTTGGATACGCCCTTTGGGCGTGAGGGTTCAGAAGGTTCAAAGGGTTCAGAGGGTTCAAAGGGTGGTGGTATCGCCTTTTGACACGCCTTTGGCGTGAGGGTTGACGGAGCCTTTGGCTCCGAAGGTTCTTAAGGTTCTAAAGTTTGACAGCCCCTCCGGGGCTGAGGGTTGTGGTATCGCCCATGGGGCCACTGCGTGGCCCGGGTTCAGAGGGTTCAGAAGGTTCTGCCTGCCTTTGGCAGGCGGATTCAAAGGGTGGTGGTATCGCCTTCGGCGATGAGTTTAAAGTCAGCGTTACGGGATTTCCCGCCGGGCACAGTCATTCTGAGCCTCCGGCGAAGAATCTCGGTACATGCCGTATTTGAAACAATCGGTGATAAATACCAGTCGGCGGGAAGGCATGGACACGTCCTTTGGGCGTGAAGGTTCAGAGGGCTCAAAGGGTATGGTATCGCCCTCACGGGCGATGAGTTTTATAGCCGCTCCACGGCTGCCGCCAACAGGCGGCATTATAACTCCCCTCTGAACCAGCCCGGAAGGCGCAGCCGTTCCCGGGCGGAACCCATCGGTCAGTGCGCCAGCACATGACCGATAGAACCCGGGCGCCGTAAGGCGCCTGAACCCTTTTGCTTCCGGGAATACAAGAAAGCGCCGCCTATGACACATAAAAAAGAGCAGGAAACACCTGCTCTTTTTCAATTTCTCTATTATCCCAGACGGGCGGTGATGTCCTTTGCCCAGGCCCGGTTGATAATGAAGTCATCTCCGGAGATGGCTTCGATGCGGGAGAGGGCGGCCTCTTTGATGGCATTGTAGAGGGCCATATCAAATTCCATGGATGCCACCATGTGCCCTTCCTTCCGGAAAAGGAAACCGTGCTCGCCGTCCTCGTTAGTGGCGAAGTAGATTTCATCAATGTGCTTATCCTTGTACCGCTCCTCCACATTGTCCCAGATGGAGGCCTTAATGATTTCCACAATCCGGTCATCCAGTCCGGCGTCCAGGATAAGGAGCTTTTCCTTGAAATCGTTATAGGAAAGGACGATGCGCTTCCGATAGCCATCGAAGGCATTGCCCTTCTGCTTCAGTATCTTTTCCATGTCATCGTAGGAAGAGCCGTCGGCGTCTACGAATATGAGCACCCGATCCTCCTGCTGGTGATAAAGGAAATTGTAATTCAAAATAGCCGTGGCACCGCAGTCGGGGCAGCGGAACCGGAAGGCCTCATCGTTTCTCACTTTCTCCTTCATTTCCGGATATTCCTGGGTATTGATACTGTCCCAAACCTGGAAGGAATGTTTCTTCCCGCACTGGGGGCAGGTGATTTCCTGCATTGCACTCTGTGACATGGCAGCCTCCTGTAATTGTCTGATTTGATTTTTATTATAGCACATTGGAGAAAAAGGTTGAGAAGGTTGTAGGAAAAGGGTCTTAAGATTGACCGGCCTTTGGCCGGAGGGTTCTGAAGTTTGACGGGCCCTGTGGGCCCGAGGGTTGTGGTAGCGCCCTGCGGGCGCAATGTATAGGCTGCCTGTCGGCAGCGAAAAACCATAAAACCGGGCTGCACCCGTAGGAAATGCACCCCTATTCCCGCTACGCTATACTTTGGGCTGCTTATGAGACCCGAAGCTGGGTAGCAAGCAAAGTTCCCCCTCCGGGGGAAAGGTGGTGCGTTAGCACCAAAAGGGGTGCATCTCCAACGCCCGCCAGGGCGGTTGTACGGTTTTCGCCGCCAAAGGTCAACCGACAATAGGAAGGCCTCTTAATGGGCAGGCTAGAGGTCAACTTCCACAGCATAAAACCTCCCTCTGAACCGGCCCGCTCTGTGGGCGGAACCCATCAGTCAGTGCGCCAGCACATGACCGATAGAACCTGGGCGCCGTAAGGCGCCTGAACCTTCTTGCTTTCGGAAATACTGTATGTCTGATGTCTTCCCGCCGACTGGCAGTTACTGACATTTTCTCACTAGGGAAGCGCTGATTAAATCGTTATCGGATTTCATTCTTGTATTTTTATTCAATGCAAGGAATAAGTCGACGCGAATAGCGAGCTATTTAAGGAGACTTATGACGAAGGATTGAATAAAAATACTTATGAAATTCGATTCTGCGAATTAATCAGTGCTTCCCTAACGTCCTGTACCGAGATTCTTCGCTGGCACTCAGAATGACGGTGTCCGGCGGGAAGCGGGCAGCCGGCAGCCGGCAGCCGACATTGGCCGGCACCTTAGTGTAAAATTTTACTCGGTGAGGGGATTTTTTCTAAAAACAATAAAAGA
>ERZ791907.590-NODE-590-length-35292-cov-7.835116_pt1 | contig 35292 bp, 42 predicted proteins | sample MGYA00510145_ERZ791907 | MGnify/ENA primary metagenome ERZ791907 (study PRJEB30046, sample SAMN00792089) | human gut metagenome | study: EMG produced TPA metagenomics assembly of the A metagenome-wide association study of gut microbiota in type 2... | reverse complement strand
GCCGCTGTGGTGAAATTGGCAGACACGAGGGACTTAAAATCCCTTTCTGGAGACAGAGTACGGGTTCGACCCCCGTCGGCGGCATGGAAACGCCCAGAATCGTTCGTTGATTCGAATGATTCTGGGCTTTTTCTTTTTGCGCCATTTTCTGGAAGCGTTGAGCGGGCGAGAGGGATTTTTCGCGAAAAAAGGAGGAGTCTCTCTCGTGCGTAACCGTGATTTAAGACCCGCTGCCAAGGCAAACCCCACCATCCAACAGGCCTTTGAAAGGTTCCAAAAGTACAACCGGCTCAAGAACCTCTCCCAAGGATCACTCGACTTCTACGCCGCAAAGGGCAGAAGCTTCTTTCGGTTTCTGGGGGATACAGAGCAGCCCATCCATACCATCACAGAGGAAACGGTGGAGGACTATATCTTCTATATGAAGGACCAGCAGCTCCACGATACGACCATCAATACGAACCTCCGTATGGTGCGTGCGTTTTTGTACTGGTGCATGGAAAAGGGCTATCTGGAAAAGTATCCTATCAGACTGGTGCGTGCCGATGATCCGATCAAGGAACCCTACACCACTGACGAGCTACAGAAGCTGCTGAAGAAACCGGACTGCAAAACCTGCTCCTTTGCCGAATACCGCAATTGGGTTATTGTCAATTTCCTGCTTGGTACCGGCTGCCGTGCGTCCACGCTGCTCAACCTGCAGATCGGAGACTTGGATCTTTCCGCCGGGACAGTGTTTTTCCGCCACATGAAGGCGCGTAATCAGCAGATCGTGCCGCTCTCTAAGGCACTGGTCAAAATCATGGAGGACTATCTGGAGCATCGTACCAGCGACCCTACAGCCCCGTTGTTTGTCTCGGAGTATGGCAACCAGATGACCCTGAATTCGCTCGGGAATGCGATTTGGAATTATAATCATAGCAGAGGCGTGGATAAGACCTCTATGCACCTGTTCCGGCACACCTACGCCAAACTGTATATCCAAGCTGGCGGCGACCCGTTCCGCCTGCAAAAGCTGCTGGGACACGCTGACCTTACCATGACACGGAGGTATGTGGCACTGTATGCGGACGACCTGAGAGCCAACTATGACGCCCTGAATCCCCTAGAGCAGCTGACCCGCAAAAATCGCCACGGAGATAAGATCAAGATGGGAAAGGGGGAGGGAAAGTGAAAATGGGCCAACATCCCTTGAGCAAAACGAGATGATATGGTATAGTGAAATCAAAAAAGGAGACGCAGATCAACATGAGTGATGAAGAGAAGCGCTGGCCATTCGATGGTTTCTACCTGAAGCTGGCTGAGGCACAACGGGAGTATGAGCAGGAGCAGCACATTGACCCTGCCTCGTTGACGGAAGAAGAACGACAGCAAAAATTGCAGGAGATTCTGGATTGTATTAAGGCCTCTCGCAAAAAGAAAAAGGATGCCGACGAACTGCTTGATCCCATTGTGCCGGAGGAAGAACCGGAAACCGCCGGGGCAACTCCACAGCCTGCAAAACAGTACATCACAGATCTTGTTGGCGAGGATTACAAGAACTGGCATGGGATCGTGGTGCTTGATGCGGGTACGAACTCCGGCAAGACCTATTTTATTCTGAAGACATTGCTGCCGTGGGCATATGAACATCGTAAGCGTATCCTGATCCTGTGCAATCGCGAAGCTCTGCGCAACCAGATCGAGCGCGATGTGAACCGTTTGGGGAGTATAGAGGTTTCCTACGAGGACTATGATCCCGCGCTTGGAGGAATTGTCAACAAACCCGCCATAGATAACAAGTATGAGCACACCATCTGTGTTGAAACATACCAGTGGTTGGAAATCTTCCTGCAAAGGAATGAAGATGCCGCTAAAACTTATCTGAGATCGTTTGATTATATCGTGTCAGACGAGTATCACTATATGGTAACAGATGCCAGCTTCAACGATCATGTGGATGCAAGCTATGAGGCTATTAAAGAGCTGTGGACAACGAAGACCTGCATCTTTATGAGCGCAACCGCCCGCCCCTTCTTTGATTATTGGGAGCTGCGGAAAATGATCCCGGAGGGGCAGCACTATCGTCTGCCAATGGATTATCGGTTTGTGTCAAGCGTGAAGTTCTTTTACCGTGACGATGACGAGTTGGATATCATCCGCCGGGTACAGCCGGGAGAAAAGATCCTCGTTTTTGTGAATACCATCGCCAAGCTGCGAAAACTGCGGGACACTCTGAAGGCAGAAGGCATAGAGGATGTGGCGTGCCTGTGCTCCAAATACCGTCAGGAAGCGGAGGAATTTGACAAACTGGATGATGTGCTCGTGGGCAATGTTCTGCAGCATCAGGTTACACTGACCACAACGACCCTCTATAATGGTGTGGATATGAAAGACCGTGCGCTGAAATATATTGTCAGTGAACTGTGGAACCCACTCGTTAATGCGCAGATCCTTGGCCGCAAACGTCCCTTGGATGAGGGGGATACCTGTGCGGTGTATTTGCTGCATTACCCCAAAGAACGTCTGAAAGGAACGCTTAAAAAAATCGAGAAGTATCAGCTGAAACCGGTCGAGGCGTACCAGAAATGGTTTGATGACAAGAAGGCATGGAAGGCATATTTGCATCAGCCTGAAACACTGGAAATACTGAAAAAAAGCCATACAGTCGTTCTGGATCCGTTGGAAGGTGAATACTGCTGGCGGAAGCGTGCGACCTTGCAGGCTCGTGTAGAACGTGTTTTCCTGCTGCAAATGCTCGAACAGGGGTATCAGACAGAGCTGCTGAAAAAGATCGATGAAAGCCTGCTTGCAAAAGTAGAGCGCCTTGAACCGCCGCCACTGCTTGAGTATCTGGATACCCATCTGAATGAGGAACGCTACTATCAAGATTGGCAGAAAATCTTCTTTGAGCTGGGGCACATCTACAACAAGGCAGATGGACACGCTGAAAAATCGTTGCCAAGCTATACCTTTGCACGTCAATGGCTGCAGCACTATGGATACGATCTACAGAAAAAGCGCGCAACAAGTGGAGAACTGCGAAATAAGAATGTTTGGTGGGTCATAAAGCAGTAAAATGCGCACAAAATTCACTATACTATATAGAAAAGTGAAAAATATGCGCACTAAGACCGCTCCTTGATTGACTTTACTTGTTTTTTGCGTGGTTGTGTTAGCCGAGTGCTTCTTGAACGGCCGAAGCATGAGGACGGGACAGAAACGCTCGGTTAACATGATCACGCCAACGGAAATCTTGACTAAGCGAACCTGTGAGCTTTTTCAAGATTGGAGTTGATCTAAATGGTATGAGCGCCAGCGAATACCTTCCTCTTTATCAATCCTTCACCAATAGGACGCATATCAGAAATGGGCGACGATTTGATCTTAGTGAAAAATCTCAAATAGTTGAGAAAAATATCTGCTGCAGTGTGATTCTGTCTGACTTTGATACCATTAAAAAGTATACCTCGAACGGAATAGATCGTGTTACCGTATAATACAAGGCCGTCTGCGCTGTGGATATCGTTTGATGACGGAATTTTAAGCTGCCCAAAAAGGGGGTACTCAAATTGATTACCCCTGAGAGTGGGTCAAAATGGTCTGCGTATGGTTTCCAACCTCATTAATCATCAATCTGATTAACGAGCTCAATGGTTCAAGTTAAGTTTTGTTGCGCTGATAGAATCGCCATACACGACCCTGTACCAAACAGTACGCACCTGCAACGGCCTAAATTGGAGTGAGGTCGCTTAGACCGACCCCATCAAGAAAGGTGTCCCCAATTTTGGGGAGATGTAGATGGCGCTCAAAAATGTGCGCCGTGCTTCAATTCTGTACTTTCGCCACAAGTGGAGATGTGTTTGACAGACCTTATGACTGGAATCAAAGTCCGCTCATAATTCCGTCGCATTTCACGACGCAAATGGATATGCTCAAAAGTGGTGAAAATAATAATCAAGCCGCAAATCCGCCGGGAAGTGTGCCGTCTGATATTAAACGCGGCTTTTTAAGTTCACTTTCTGACTGAATACTGTATAAAATAGAAGGAGCCCTGCTACTCGTGCTGAGCGGCAGAGCTCTGTTGCTGTTATAGGAAATGATGGTTGGTGTTAGCGTTCAATGATCTCAGTGGTAACTTTCGTTTGACCCTTGCCAAAAAGTCCGGCATAGCCAAAATCAGCCAAATCCTTGAGCTCCTGTGCTTTTTCTCGCGTCTCACGGTAATCTTCACGAAGCAGAGTATCTCCATTTTCATCATGGAATACCGTTTTGACAACGAATTTATTTTCAGCCATAAGCTTACCTCCTGCTGCTGACAGAAGTGGTGACGATGGGCGCGATGTCTATTACCGCAGCTTTCTCATATATGCTTGGGACGTCCTTTTCTGGCTCTCGTAGAAGGTAACGCCAGTAACATCATCCACGACCAGATCATCATAAGTGATGCCCTTTTTGTTCAGATGATCAATGAACCAGCGCTTTTTCAGATAGCACCACGGGGTTCTGCTGAGGTCGCCGTAACTCGATGCAGGCCGCTCACATGCGTTGTAGGTTTTGCCGCAGATGCTCCACCATTCTTTACGCACTCGCTCCCGCATTTGCAGAACCTCAGAGGTGCCATGAAGGCCATGCTCCTCGCCATACTGATAATCTGCCTTCTTGATTTTTGCGTTCTGTCCCGCGCTGACTGCACCAGCTGCACCAAGACCCAACATGCCTAAAAATAACGAAAAAGCGCCTGCCATAATATTATCCTCCTGTATTTTGAAGTGTGTGTTTGCTGTACCTGAAGTCTATCAAACGGTGCGTCCGATAAGATGGACTTACAAGTGTGCTGTTAAAAATATGGAGCGTTGTGGCTGCCGTCGCGCGGACTGATGGTTGACCGCACTATCGCAGAAAAGTCTCCGGTAAGGCCTCCGGTGGCGGGGAGCACCTCACTCCGTCAGCCCCAACAGATAATCGGTGGATACCTGATAGAATTGGGCGAGCTGGATCAGGCGGGGAATCTCGGGGCATTTGTCGTGCTCCCATGCGTAGACTGCCCGGCGGGTCACACCCATAGTTCGGGCAAGCTCGGTCTGAGTATAGCCGTGCGTCAGGCGCAGGTGCTGCAAACGTTCTGATATAATGGTCATGGCTGCTCTCCTTTAAATAATGGGCATCCTCTCACAGCCCGGCGGATCTCTGTCTTTACGGGTGCACTTTTAAACAACGTCAAGGGTAATGGTGCCGCTCTCTTTGGTGATGATCTCATACTCGGTGGTCTGGATATCCCGCAATACCAGTTTTTCAATGCTCAGGATGCTGGCAAGGGGGATGGAAAGCATGGTGTGTCCGGCCATGAAATGCAGCTCTGACTTGTTTCGGTGCGTGTGCAGTTGAATGTCTTGGAACGCGATGTCTGCCCCGGTAAATACGGCGCACCCACTGGCCTTGCACTCGGATGTCTCGGCAAGAAAGGTGTCAATAGCGATTTTATAAGTATCCATGAGGAGCCTCCTGTAATTTTATATATAGCACTACTCTCACTCGTGCCCTCGCTCTCTGTCTTGCTGTGATTAGTCAGCCTTCACGAACAGCTCCATGCAGTCTGCACAGATGACCCGCACGTCCTTGGTGCTCCGGATGATGGTACCGCACTTGGGGCATACCCACCGCCGGGTGCTGCTCTTTGCTTTGGGAGGCTTGGGAGCTCCGGTCTGACTGCTGCCGGGTGCTTTGCTGCCTGCTCCGGTGCCTGCCATATCCGACCATGCCAGCCGCTCGCCCATCTGGATATCCTGCCAGCCTTGGAAGATGATAAAGTCCAACAGCTCTTCGGATGGGCTCGTGATGGTCCAGCCGTACTTTTCGTGGTGGTCGACGGTCAAGCCGTGTGCCTCGGCCTGCTCCTTAAAGCGCCGGTTGTGGTAGACCCCGTTGTTGCTGGTGTCCTTGATGCCGGTCTCCATGCAGTACTCATGCACCATCTCGTGCAGCAGGGTGGAAGCGGTCTCCTCGATGGGACGGTCAAGGGTAGCCGACGAAATATTGATCTCGTACTTGTTCTCGCCGCCTGCCTGCCAAACTTTGGAACAGGTGATATGACCATAGGCGGATGGGGTTTTTTTCAGGCTGATGATGGGCTCTGGCAGCTTGCCTGCAAAGTAGTGCTTGTTGAGCTCGCGGAACATCTTTTCCAGCTGACCAGCAGCGCGGGAGGTTTTGACAGTCTGTTTCATGATTTTTCGAACCTTTCTCTTGATAAAAAAGGCCGGGACAGGTATAATATTGGTGTAGCCCGCCCCGGCGGGTGTAGTGGGCTCTGTACAACGTCAACTTTGGTCGGTGGTCGTTGTATGGGGCTCTTTTCGGGTGATGTCAGGTAATGCTCAGGCGGGTGCCGGTGACCGTTTTGCTGTACTGGTCGTACAGGTCGGGCGCTACGGCCTTGATGGCTTTGCTGTCCAGTCGGGTGCTACGGCCTTGATGGCTTTGCTGTCCAGTCGGGTGCTGGAGAAATCAGACAGGCGGACTTTGTGGCAGCCTACTTCCAGATAGTTGGTGGAGCGCTCAGCCAGTGCCTCGCGGATCTGGATCTTCAGCTGTTCCTGTTCAGCCTGTGCAGCCTCGATCAGTTGGGCGGCCTCCTTGTACTGCTCGACAAGGGTCAGTAAAACGTTGATACTCATGTGCGTACCTCTCTTCAAATCGTTGGGTGAATGGTCGGATGTGAGAACAGGTGTTCCCGATGGCATGAGTATAAACTATTCACGGGAATATATCAAGATGGAATGTTGTACAACGATTTTGGCGCAAATTTATGCAAAATATATATTCACGAGAATAGTCTGCAGATGATATAATAAGCACTATAATGTACGGGAGGAAAAATAATGGCAAAGACGAGTGCAGCACAACAGCGTGCAGTTCACAAATATGTGAAAAATAATTATGACCGTTTGGAGCTATCGGTGCCAAAAGGAGAAAAAGCAACTATCCAGCAGGCAGCGAAACAGGCGGGGCAAAGCGTAAACGCCTATATCTACGAAGCTGTATGTGCCAGAATGCAGCAGGAAAACGCCATGTCAGACACCCCGGGGGTAGTTAAAAATCTAGAAGGGGACACTGACCCAGTAGAATGAGATAGTTGTTTTATCTCCCCAGACCTGATTAAAATCTAGCAGCAGAAGGCCTCTGCCTTTCACAGAAATGTGATTGGTAGGGGCTTTCTTTGTGCGAACAAATAGCCCGACTCAGAGCAGGTGGTACCTGCAGTGACGGAATGCTGATATAAATAGGAGCAGCAGGGGAGAGAGTAGAAATTATGTGGTACTGTGTAATATGCCTCGTCAAAGCTCCTGATCAATGTGACAGCATATACCGGCTTTTCCGCGCGAGGGGGCGCTCTCTATTTAACGGTTGTCATTACATCGGGGTTGCTATCACACCTGACTGCACTCTCCAGCGCCTTGGACAACTATATGACCACACATTTTGTCCATCGATGATTTCATCTGGAGCTTTCATGCAAAACTGGGCAATGTGCAAAAAAGTTCTGGCTGAATCGCATTTTTTTCTAAAACATGGATGGATACATTTCCTCGGATTTCTATTGATTCCCAGATATAACCATGATAGAATAATAAGAGAATTCAGACGGCCACGTAGAAGAACTGGTATCCGCTGTTTTGTGATGGAAGGATACGCCTTGATTGCGGTAAGGAGGTGAATCCAGTGGGCTTATGTCTGTTTGCGAACAATTATGTGATAGATCAAAATAAAAAGCCCACTGCTGTTTCCCTTGCTGGCGTGATGCGCAAAGGTGAAAATGAAGTGGGCTTGTTGAGGTTCTACAAAAATGTGGAATATTGCATACTGGAAGCAATGCACATGCGGCGCTTGAGCTGTAGCATGATGTTCTGGTTTTCATTACGGCCACATTGCATTTGAAATGACCTTGGGCGAAGCTGTCGTCCGAGGGCTTTTGCTTGCCCGGAGATCAGGAATAACGGTCTGCCGGCTTTAGGAAAAGAGGAACGGTTATCTAAAAGGAAGGTGCTTGCGGGAACGGTGTGAGTTAAAGGGATTACTTTATAGCAGTTTGTGTTTTTAATGCGCAAGCAGCATCCGCAAACTGCATATCGCAAATATGCCGTGTTAATAGAGCACTATTTCTGAAAATTGCGATAAAACGAATGACGATAAGAAGTGCATAGACAAGGATTTATGTGAGGAGAAAAAATGGCTACGAATACTGTTGGAATCGATAAGGAAGTTGAAGTTAACCGCAAGGAAAATCTGCGCGACCATCGACTGTACTGGATCGGACGTCGGACGCAGGACGTGATCTTGTCATCGCTGGCACTGGTGGTGCTGTCGCCGGTCATGCTGGCTACGGCTATTGCAATTGTGGTGGACGACCCGTCTGCGGGTCCTGTTTTCAGTCAGGAGCGTATCGGCCGCAACGGTAAGCCCTTTAAGTTCTATAAGTTCCGCTCCATGTGCCCCAATGCAGAGGCAAAACTGGACGACCTGCTAGACCAGAACGAAATGGATGGTCCTGTGTTCAAGATCAAGGACGACCCCCGCATTACCCGTGTGGGCAAGTTTATCCGCAAGACCAGCCTCGATGAGCTGCCGCAGCTGTGGAATATCCTGAAGGGCGATATGAGCATCGTTGGTCCCCGCCCGGCACTTCCCCGCGAAGTGGAACAGTACGGCGACTACGAAAAGCAGCGTCTGTATGTGACCCCCGGCCTGAGTTGCTATTGGCAGATCGCCCCGCACCGCAATGATCTCTCCTTTGAGGAGTGGATGGATCTGGACGTGAAATACGTCAAAGAGCGCAGCTTCTGGGTGGATTGGAAGATTATTTTTAAGACCTTCAAGGTGTGCTTGCTGGGGCGTGGGGAGTAAAAAATAGTACATGGAAGGAAAACGGTTGGAGAGACGAGATGGAGAGAGACCTTAGAATTGCGGTATTTGGACAGAAGCGATTGTCGAGAGAGGGCGGCGTAGAAATCGTTGTAAAGGAGCTGTGCACGCGGATGGCACAGCAAGGCTGTCAGGTGACCTGTTATAACCGGTCGGGACATCATGTAAGCGGCGCAGAGTATGACGATATTGATAACACGAACTACGAGGGAATCCGACAGAAGTGTGTCCCGACGATAGAAAAGAAAGGTCTTGCAGCGGTAAGCGCATCGGCTTTTGCAGCGCTTTACAGTGCATTTGGAAAATACGATGTGGTGCATATCCATGCAGAGGGACCGGCCTTCTTCTCATGGCTGCCGAAGATGTTTGGCAAAAGGGTGGTGGTTACTATCCATGGGGAGTGTGAAATAATATGGACAACCAGAAAAAATCCTGATTTCATGCGGGTTTACGCGGCTTGACCTTTTCACCTCAAACTGTTTCTGCCTGTCATGGTGCGTTAAGGCCAACGTGATTTCAGGTGCTAATGGCTTCTGGTTGCGCTCTATACTTAACCCACCACAGCGAAAGCTGATAGAGCAGAAAACAGAATAAGGAGGTACGAAGGCGAGCCTGCGTATAGATTGCCGCAGCAATCTGTATACAGGCTTGTTGTCGTGCAATGAATAAATGAGAAATTGAATGAGTAGAAATTGTTGAAGATTTCTTTGATTTATGGAGGAAAATTAAAATGGGAAAGTATTTTGGGACCGATGGCTTCCGTGGTGAAGCTGGTATTGATCTGACCGCTGACCATGCCTACAAGGTGGGTCGCTTCCTCGGCTGGTACTACAATGCACTGCGCGAGCGCAATGGCAACAACGAGCCTGCCCGCATCGTCATTGGCAAGGATACCCGTCGTAGCTCTTATATGTTCGAGTATAGTCTGGTCGCTGGTTTGACTGCTTCCGGCGCAGACGCCTATCTGCTACACGTCACCACTACCCCGTCTGTGGCCTACATTGCCCGCGTGGATGACTTCGACTGCGGCATTATGATCTCTGCCAGCCACAATCCGTTCTATGATAACGGCATCAAGCTCATCGACTGCTATGGTGAGAAGATGCCCGAGGAGACTCTGCTGTTGGTGGAGGACTACCTTGACGGCAAACTCCATGTGTTTGACAAGGACTGGCCGGAGCTGCCCTTTGCACACCGGGAGCACATCGGCTGCACCGTGGACTATGTGGCAGGCCGCAACCGCTATATGGGCTACTTGATCTCTCTGGGCATCTATTCCTTCAAGCGCGTCAAGGTCGGTTTGGACTGCGCCAACGGCGCAAGCTGGAATATTGCTAAATCTGTGTTCGATGCTCTGGGCGCAGATACCTATGTCATCAACAACAAGCCGAACGGTACGAACATCAACAACAACGCTGGCTCTACCCACATCGAGGGCCTGCAGAAGTTCGTGGTGGAAAAGGGCTTGGATGTGGGCTTCGCCTACGATGGCGATGCTGACCGGTGCCTGTGTGTGGATGAGAAGGGTAATGTCATCACTGGCGACCATATTCTGTATATCTACGGCTGCTACATGAAGGAACGTGGTAAGCTGCTGACTAACACTGTGGTTACGACTGTCATGTCCAATTTTGGTTTGTACAAAGCGTTCGATGAACAGGGTATCGGCTATGCCAAGACCGCTGTGGGCGATAAGTACGTCTATGAGTACATGGCTAAGAACGGCTGCCGTATCGGTGGCGAGCAGAGCGGTCATATTATCTTCAGCAAGTACGCCAGCACCGGTGATGGCATCCTGACCAGCCTGAAGATGATGGAAGTCATGCTGGCCAAGAAGATGCCCATGAGCAAGCTGACTGAGCCGCTGAAGATCTATCCGCAGGTTCTGGAGAATGTCCGTGTGACCGATAAGAAGGCTGCACAGAACGACCCAGCGGTACAGGAGGCAGTCAAGGCAGTTGCAGAAGCGCTGGGCGATACCGGCCGTATTCTGGTGCGTGAGTCTGGTACGGAGCCTCTGGTGCGTGTGATGGTAGAAGCTCCTGACCACGATACCTGCCAGAAGTATGTTGATGAGGTAGTGAATGTGATTGACAGTAAGGGTTATAGAGTTTGATGAGTTGCAAGGATAGCAGAGAAATGTGGATGAAACAAAAAGATGAACCCATTAGAGTTGCTCAAATTATGGGTAAGCTGTGGGCAGGTGGAGTTGAAATGGTGGTTTTCAACTACTACCGTGCGATAGATAAAAGCAAAATACAATTTGATTTTTATTATGATGCTGATTCTACAGTAGAACCTCCACAGGACCTAATAGATATGGGCGCAAGGTTTTATAAAATTCCTCCTTATCAGAAACTCCCTCAGTATATTCGAGAATTAAAAAAACATCTTAAAGAAAACCAGTATCTAATAGTTCATTCACATTTAAACACACTGAGTGTATTTCCATTATTCGTAGCGTGGATGTGTCGTGTTCCAGTGAGGGTGGCTCATAATCATAGTGTTCCAAGTGGAAAGGAACTGAAAAGAGATGCGCTGAAATATTTTCTCCGTATATTTGGACGAGTTTTCCCAACAGATTATTTTGCTTGCTCAGAAAAAGCTGGACGTTGGATGTTTGGGAATAGAAATTACGACGCAGGTAAAGTTGTGGTAATCAAAAACGCAACGGACTTTGAAAGATTTAGAGCAGATGAAGAAACAATAGAAAAATTAAAAAAACAACTTGGATTGAATGATAAGTTTGTAATTGGACATATCGGAAGATTTACATTTGCGAAGAACCATGAATTCCTGCTAGATGTATTCAAAAAAATAAGCGATATTAGAAATGACGCCGTTCTGCTGCTTGTAGGCGATGGAGAACTAAATCAGACAATACATAATTCAGTTAAGACGAAAGGCTTGGAAAATCGTGTTGTTTTTGCGGGACAGGTGTCTAATCCAGAACTATATTATCGGTTAGCGAATGTTATTGTTGTTCCGTCTGTATTTGAGGGATTGTCATTGGCAACTATAGAAAGCCAAATTGCAGGTGTTCCTGTGGTTGTTTCAGATGCAATACCAGAAGAAGCCATAATTAGCAATGGAGTGGTTCGGTTGAGTTTGCAAAGCCCTAATTGGGTAAGCACAATCTTATCAATGGCAAATAAAATTGTAGTTCTTAATGAGAATAGCAAGGATTACGATATTTATTATGCGGTAAAAAAACTGGAAGATTGGTATGAAGATAAGGTGAAAGAATGCCAAATGTTTCAATAATAATGGGCGTGAGCAAAGGAATATAGCAGCTATAATATTCAGGAAAAGCTTATACTATTATCGCATGGTTAGGGATGAAAAGAACAAACATCGACCGATGAAGTATCATGTGGATGAAATGATTGTGAGATTTCGTGGGTATAAGAACATGAGAATGTTGTTGAGAGGAATGCCTTATGTATTCAAACCGGTGATAATTGGTCTTATACCGCAAAGTATATTGAAACAAATCAAACGATCGAGATATTGAGTAGATGCAGCTTCCTATTATTATGGCTCTTTCTAAGGGAGAAACCATATGGAACAAAATCTTATATCTGTAATTATGCCTGTTTATAAAACAGAGGAGAGCCATCTGCGCAAAGCAATCGAGAGCGTAATAAACCAAAGCTACCGAGAACTTGAAATCGTGCTGGTCGATGATGGTTCACCAGATCAATGTGGAGCGATTTGCGACACCTATGCAGAAACAGATGACCGCGTACGGGTGATTCACAAGAAGAATGGAGGGGTTTCTTCGGCAAGGAATTGTGGGCTTGAGGCTGTAACAGGTGATTACATTTTTTTTGTGGATAGTGATGATACATTAAAGAACAATGCGATTGAAGTCCTTCTTCAGACGGCGCAAAAGACAAATGCTGATATTACTATTTGCAGCTGCAGACATATAAAAGAAAAAAATAAAGGTAATGCAAATTGTGACGCCGAACAGCGGTGTTTGAAAACGGTTGAATCGTCAGAGGCTGTAAAAAAATTATCCTATAATGTTCATGTTTTCGAGGAACTTGAGCCAACAGCAGTTTGGGGAAAACTGTACAAAAAAGCAGTCGTACAAAACTTGAGATTCAATGAAAATATGAATATTGGAGAGGACTTTGTCTTTAACTATTTTGCAAATTGTAACTCTAAGGTTGTGACGTATTGTAATTTCAAACTGTATAATTATAATTTTGTTGAAACAAGTTTGATGAACAATAAAACCTATTCGCCAAAGCTAATGCAGTCTTTTGAAGAACTTGTGAAGTTTGAAAAAGCTCAGCGTGATACAGAATATTCAAACGATGTAATTGTAAGATGTGTAAATATCGCATTTACAATCTACCTTAAAATTCCGACACAAAAACGCAATGAGCTAAAGAAAATAGAAGATTACATTCAAGACAATCGGGAAAAGGTTTTAGTCAATAAGAGTACAACAAGAAAAATCAAAATTGCGATCCTTACGTCATATATTAGCTTCAACCTTGTTAGATGTTTGTTCAATATAATAAATAAAAGATAGGGAGATGAAAAATTGAAAGTCGGGAAAAAACAAATTTATATAATAGTGCTTGAACTGTGTGCTTTGCTGTGTTCAGCCTTGTATCTAGGTCTATATGGTTCATCACTTACATTTGCGAAATATAGCGGATTTGGTGTAGTGGTTTTGCTGCTAGATTTAGTTCTGTTTTGCATAGCGCAAAAAAGGATCGTGACAATCCAAACATTATTCTTAATGCTATTTGTATTGTTTCAGTTCGGCTTGCCGATTGTGTATGCGTTTAATCCAAAACATTACAATTTTTATATGACACTCTTTAGTGAAAAGACACTAATAAGTGCTGTTAAATACACAATTTTTGCTATACAGACTTACATAATTATTGCAACTTGTGTGATTTCAAATCGAAATCATGCAGAGAAAAAAGGTAAAGTAGGAAAATGGACCAGGACAATATTGACTCACCCTAGAGATGTGGAAGATGCAGCATTGCTGCTATTTATAGTTACTGCAATTGTTGCCGTACCTGTAAATCTCTGGTCTGCTGTACGAGCTTTGACGGCAGGTGTGGCAATCGGAAACATTTACAGAGGTGCAATGGCAGCAAATGGTTTGACTAGATTTCTTCAAGAATTCTTTTTTTCATCAGCACTTTTGTATCTGTGCTTCTCGAACAAAAAAAAGCGGAAAAAAGTAGTGGTAGCAGTGTATCTTGTGGTTGCCCTCTCTATGGTCTTAGTTGCAGATAGATCCGGAGGCGTTACTGCATTAATTGTTTGTGCACTATATTATTATTACACTGGAGATAAAAGAAAGAGAAAAAAGAATACCCTTGTTTTAATCGGGGTGGGTGTTGTACTCGCAATTGTTTCATCAGCTGTTGCGAGCATTCGATCTGGTGAAAGTAGTCAGAGCGGAATAAGTCTATTGTTTAGCGCATTGGAGGAAATGGGATTTAATTTTACCAGCTTGTGTTTTGTGATGGATTATATACCGTCAAGAACATCCTATCGCCTTGGAATGTCTTACATTGTAGCGTTGATTCTTTTAATACCGAAGTCGCTTGGACTGGGGGCGGTGTATCCGAAGCTTCAATCATACTTGGGCGAGACATGGCTTTGGAATGCAAACAATTTATATGGTAGAGATTTTTTGAGTTTTGGTGTTGGATTTTCGATGATTGCCGAAAGTTACTACAATTTCTCTTGGTGTGGGCTTGTTGTGATGATTCCATTGGCTGTAATAATAACGCACTTGTTGAAGGAAAAAAATTTTGAAAATGCATGGAGCCTATATATTCGACTGGCTTTAATGTTGAGCTTTTTTACAGTACCAAGACGCCAGTTCCAGTCGGTGATTAAAGCTATCGAATACTCTGTTTTCTTTATGGCACTCTATTTGTTGGTTTATATTGGGACAAAAAGAAAGGATAAGCGCAATGAAACTGCTAACGATATCAATCGCTGCATATAATGTTGAAAAGTATTTGGAAAAAGCATTAACCTCGATGATATGCTCACCTACAGCAATGGAGAAACTGGAGGTGATTATTGAGGATGACGGTTCAACTGATGGAACCCTTAGCATAGCAAAAAAATATGAAAAGCTATATCCAGATGTTTATAGAGCTATTCATAAAGAAAATGGTGGTTACGGGTCAACCATCAATAATTCAATTGTACTGGCGCAAGGAAAATATTTTAAGCAACTGGACGGAGACGATTGGTTTGATACAGAAAATATAGAGCAGTTTTTAAATTGGCTGTCTGCTGTGGATGCTGATTTTGTAGTTACGCCATATTACAATTGCTTTGAAGGAGGAAAGACAGAACTGGTTGATAACTGTAAGGCGTTGAAGTCGATTGAAGGAAACATATCATTAGTAAACTCGTGCGGAAATATTGCAATGCATGAGTTGACAATAAAGACCGAACTGCTAAGGGACAATCATATCAGCATCACAGAAAGATGTTTCTATACAGATAATGAGTATACTTTTTTGCCGCTGATGTTTGCAAAAACGGTAATAAAATTTGAGAAGCCACTCTATTGTTATCGTCTAGGGAGAGAGGGACAAAGTGTTTCGATTGAAGGCGTAAAGAAACACTATCGGGACGCTTTTTCGGTTGCAGAAAAGATGTACAAAGCCTACGAAGATAATAAAGAAATAACAGGCGAAATTGATGCGATTGTGCAAAAAAAACTTTGCTATATTACGGATACGGTATATACATACTGTATTGTGGTTTCACCGAATCGAGAGATGAAAATCAAATTAAAAGAATTTGATGAACACTTAAAAAGAGACTATACGGATATTTACAGGATGACAAATACAATCAAAAAGGTAAAACTTTTAAGATTGTCTGGTTTTTTGACATACGCCTACCTTAGAGAAGAAGTATTGAAAAAGTGGAAATGAAAAGCATAAAGAAAAACTATATTTATAATTTAACATATCAAATTCTGGCATTGATGGCACCATTGATTACAACGCCGTACGTGTCAAGAGTTCTTGGCGCAGAAGCGATTGGAGAATATAGCTACGCTTATTCAATTGTGTATTACTTTATGCTGGCGGCTATTCTTGGAACCGCAACATACGCTGAAAGAGAAATTTCGTTTTGTCAGGATGATAGAACAAAACGGAGTGCCAGATTTTGGGATCTGTTTTTTCTTAGGAATATTACATCTGTTGTTAGTGCTCTTGTTTATGCCTTGATGGTTGGACTGTGCTTTAATAACAAATTGATGGCTGCGATTGTGGCATTAAATATAGTTTCAGTTGGATTGGATACAGTCTGGCTTTTTCAGGGAATGGAAGAATTTGGACGAATAACACTTAGGGATACCTGTATAAAATTACTTGCGATTGCTTCTATTTTCCTTTTTATAAAAAGAACCGAAGATATTTATTTATATGCGCTGATTATGTCTCTTTCGCCAGTAGTGAGTGCTGTGTCGTTGCTTCCGTTTCTGCATCGTTATATTGATAAAATCTGCATAAAAGAAGTGCATCCTTTCTACGATTTTAAAAGCATCATAGGACTTTTTATTCCAACAATTGCTATTAGTGTATACGCGATGCTGGACAAGACTATGCTTGGAATCTTTACTACTACAAAAGTAGAAAATGGTTATTATGAGCAAGCTACCAAACTGTCGAAAACAGCTTTAACAGTTGTAACTTCGTTAGGCACGGTAATGATTCCTAGAATTAGCTACTATTTCGAGAAGAAACAGACAAAACTGATCAATGAGTATATGTTGAAAAGTTATCAGTTTGCGCTTCTGCTGGGATTGCCAATCTGTTTTGGCCTGATTGGTATTTCTGATAATTTAGTTCCATGGTTCTATGGAGAGGGCTATGATAAAGTTTCTGTTCTCCTAAAAGTGTCCGGATTTTTGGTGATTGCTATTGGACTCAGCAATATAACAGGATTGCAGTATCTTGTGCCGACAAAACAGCAAAACAAACTTACAAAATCTGTGTGCACGGGTGCGCTTGTAAATATAGTTTTGAATGCAATCTTGATTCCAAAGTGGTATTCGGTCGGAGCGGCTATCGCGTCAGTGATAGCAGAGTTTTCTGTTACATTTGTTCAGTTCATATATGTAAAAGACCAGTTTAACTTGAAGCAGGTCGCAAAACTTGTACCACGATATTTTGTTGCAAGCATGATGATGTTATTGTTGTTAAAAGCAGAAGATATCGTGCTTCAACCGGGGATATTTAATACAATGCTAATGGTTGTCAGTGGCGCAGTAACTTATTTTGTGGTTCTTTTTATTCTAAGGGACAAGTTTGTTTTTGAAGCATTTGCTATCTTAAAAAAGAAAATCAGAAAAGGATGAGATAAGTGTACGATTTTTTAATTGTTGGCTCCGGTTTATATGGTGCAGTCTTCGCCCACGAAGCCAAGGCTCATGGCAAAAGCGTTCTCGTTGTAGACAAGCGCCCTAACATTGCGGGCAATATTTACACCGAGAACATCGAGGGCATCAACGTGCACAAGTACGGTGCCCACATTTTCCATACCAATAATAAAGATGTTTGGAATTACATCACGCAGTTTGCAGAGTTCAACCGTTTTACCAACTCTCCTGTTGCGAACTATAAGGGCGAACTCTACTCTCTGCCCTTCAATATGTACACCTTCAACAAGATGTGGGGCGTTGCGACACCGGAAGAGGCTGCTGCTAAGATTGAGGAGCAGCGTAAGGAAATCACCCATGAGCCGCAAAACCTCGAAGAGCAAGCAATTTCCCTTGTGGGTCGCGACATTTACGAGAAACTCATCAAGGGCTATACCGAGAAGCAGTGGGGGCGTGACTGTAAGGATCTGCCCGCTTTTATCATCAAGCGTCTGCCAGTGCGCCTGACCTTCGACAATAACTACTTCAACGCGCTGTATCAGGGCATCCCCATCGGCGGATACACCAAACTGATTGCCAACCTGCTGGATGGCATTGAAGTACGCCTGAATACGGACTATCTGGAACACAAGTCTGAGCTAGACGCATTGGCAGACAAGGTGGTTTATACTGGCCCCATTGATGCCTACTTCGACTATAAGCTGGGCACACTGGAATACCGTTCTGTCCGATTTGAAAACGAGTTGCTGGACAAGCCTAATTTTCAGGGCAACGCCGCCGTCAACTACACCGACCGCGAGACGCCGTGGACTCGCATCATCGAGCACAAATGGTTCGAGTTCGGCAAGGACGAGAACGGAAACGACCTGCCCAAAACCATCATTAGCCGCGAGTATTCCTCTGAGTGGAAGCCTGGCGATGAGCCATATTATCCAGTCAATGATGCCACCAATAGCGCACTCTACGCTGAGTACAAGAAGTTAGCTGATGCCGAACCGAAGGTTATTTTTGGTGGTCGATTGGGAGAGTATAAATACTATGACATGGATAAGGTCATAGAACAAGCACTTGAAAAAGTAAATGTGGTTATAAAGTGATATGAATATTACATTTGTTTTTGACGGCCTTCAATTCGGTGGAATCGAACGTGTCGGAGTTGAGTATATTAAGCTGTTAAGCGATAGAAATTATGCGATTACAGTTGTGAATTTGCGACCGTGTCTAAATGCAATGGAAAAAGAAATTCCAGCTAACGTTAGAATCTTACATATACCATTCTCTCGGAATCTTGCGCCGCAACGATATAGCAAATTAGTGAGAGTGCTTCCTATGGGCGCGATTGCATTTTATATCTGTGCAATTCCGGTAAATGCAGTTCAAAAGATTTATAAAATAAAATACAAAAAAAATGTGCCAAATGCGGAAATTGCAATTGCTTTTTCGGGTCATTACAATGATTTGACCTTTGTAAGTGAAAACTTCAAAGATGCAAAAAAGATTGCGTGGCTTCACGGCAATGAAACATCCTACAACGATATTGCACCTGGATACTTTGCATTATACAAAAAAATAAAAAATTTGGTTTGCCTTTCTGAAAAAAATGACGATAAGAGCGAGGAGTTTAACGAGAAAAATGAAATCAATAAGGCTCTAATTTATAATCCAATCAATTTAGAGGGTAGAAAAATTGATGAAAAACTTGTTGAGTCCTTGAAACAACGCTATGGTGATTTTATCTTGATGGTTGGGCGCATGGCAAAGGATAAAGATCAGGCAACACTGATTCGAGCGCTTTCTTATTTAAAAGAAAAATACAGTCTCAAAAAGAATCTGGTGTTGGTTGGCGATGGCTCGGAGCGTGAATCGCTGGAAAAGTTGGTGCAAGAAAAGCAGTTAGAAAAACAGGTTTTCTTTGCTGGCGCACATTACGATGTGCAGAATTATTATACGGCGGCTTCTGTTTATGCACATTCAAGCCCAGCAGAAGGACTTCCCACAGTTCTATTGGAAGCGATGTACTATGGGCTTCCAATCGCATCGACAAATAGCGAACCTGGTGTTTATGAGATTTTAAGAGAAAACTGCGGCTTAATTACACCAGTGGGTAATGCGGAAGCCCTGGCAGACAGTATTTATAAACTGTATACAGATAAACCCTTGGTAGAAGAATTGAAAATGAATTGCCAAGATAGAATCAAACAGTTTATGCCGGAACACGTTATAATGCAATTTGAAAATTATATCAAGACTCTTAAATGAGTAGAGGTGATGACATGTTTGAATTTATGTATAAATTATCCAGAAAAAGTGTAGTTATGAACAAGCTTCTGCAGTTTGTTTATAAGTGTGAAATCCCTAGAACTGCTCAAATTGGAAGTGGCGTTACATTCAATCATAAAGGACTGGGTGTTGTGATTCATCCCAATTCGCAAATTGAAGATAATGTGTACATAGAGCATCATGTATGCCTAGGACAACGAACAGGAACAGACACCGCTGCACCTGTTGTTAGAAAAAATACGGTGATTGGTGCTTATTCCGTAATTCTGGGGGGGTGGAGATTGGCGAAGGATGCGTGATTGGAGCATGCAGTCTTGTGTTGCATGATGTCCCTGCACATACGATATTCTATAATGAAAGAATTGAAAAAACAAAAGAAAACCATAAGCCAATTGGACAGTATTAATTTAAGGAAAAGAGGACACGATGCGATTTATTTCATGTGCGAGTTATTACGGAAGTGGATCAAGTGCTATCACAGACTTTGTCTCAGAATTTGACACGGTGTACTCTTTTACAGATGAAGAGTTCCGCTTTGTGCAGGATCCAGATGGGGTCTCAGATTTGGAATACAATCTGGTGGAGAATTTTAATCGGCATAACTCTGGTCACGCAATTAAAAGATATAAAAAGTTAGTTGATTTTTATTGCGGTAATATGTTTGGTAAAAAGTATGAGAAATTTTTCCATGGGAATTGGAAAAAATATTCTGAAAAATATATTGATGACCTTACCGATTTTACCTATCATGGCTGGTGGCAATATGATTTGATGGATAAGGGAGAGTTTTTCTATTTTCGGAAACGAATTTTGAATAAGATTTTAAGAATGACTGTTTGGAGAAATCAGCCTGAACGTACATTAAATACAATGAAAAATGAGATTACATATTGTGCGCATCCAAGCGAAGAAAAATTTCTGAACTGTACAAAAATGTATATTGAGGATTTGTTTGGATCTGTTTGCCGAGGTGCAAATACGGTTATGGTTGATCAGATTGTTCCACCAACAAACTTAAAAAGGTATCTTCGATATTTCAATGATATTAAAGTTTTTGTTGTTGATCGTGATCCGCGAGATATTTTTGTACTTGAAAAATATGTATGGAAAGATGGGGTGATACCCAACAACGTAGAAGATTTTTGCAAGTGGTTTAAATATACACGAGCACACAGAAAAACAGAATTGTTTGACGACAAAATGGTTTGCTTCATTCAGTTTGAAGATATGGTTTATAAGTATGATGAAACAACGAAAAAAATTGCGAATTGGCTAGGTTTTGAATTGAAAGAGCAAACCAAGAAAAAACAGTACTTTGATCCAAGTCGCTCTATTAATAACACATATACATGGAAGAAAGTAAAATGCAATCTGGCAGAAATTGAATATATCGAAAATGAGTTGGGAGAGTATCTTTACAGCTTTCCTAATAATTGAATTTGTAACGAAGTGCAGGAAGACCAGCCAATCTTTCTGATAAGAGGGATTGGCTATTTTTGAATGATGATGTTCGCAGAAACAAAAAAAGGAGAGTACATGAACAAACAGGAAAGCGACATTCTGAACACACTTTTGCTGGAACCTTTCATCAATCAACGAATTTTAGCAGAAGTATCCGGCCACTCATTGGGAGTGGTAAATCGTTCGCTCAAGGAACTCATTAAAACTGATTATTTGGACGATTCGATTCGCCCTACAGTGAAAGCCATAACTGAGTTCAAGCAGAAAACTCCGCAACGTGCAGTTATTCTGGCAGCTGGATTTGGTATGCGGATGGTTCCCATTAATACAGAAATGCCGAAAGGTCTCTTGGAAGTCAATGGGGAGGCATTGATCGAACGTATCATCAAGCAGCTTCATGAAGTGGGAATTAAAGAAATCTATGTGGTTGTAGGCTTCATGAAAGAGAAATACGAGTATTTGATTGATGAGTATGGTGTAGAACTCATAGTTAATGCCGATTATGCGGCAAAGAACAATCTGCATTCTGTCAAACTTGTAAAAGAACACTTGGAGAATGCTTACATTATCCCTTGTGATATTTGGTGTGACAGAAACCCGTTCCATCGGCATGAACTATATTCTTGGTATATGGTCAGCGATCTCGTTGATAACGAGAGTAATGTTCGCGTTAACCGAAAAATGGAACTGGTAACTGTGCCAGAAAACTCTGGTGGCAATGCAATGATCGGTATCTGCTACTTAGTAAGAGAGGATGCCGACATAGTTGCAAAACGTGTTGAGGAGCTATGCAAAAACCAGCGGTACGATGGAGCATTCTGGGAGGAGGCCCTTTATAATAAGGATCGGATGATCGTTACTGCCCGTGTAGTTCATTCTGCAGATATTGTGGAAATCAATACTTATGAGCAACTCCGGGAAATCGATAGCGATTCTAACCAGTTAAAAACAGATGCAATTCAGGTGATTTGTGAGGCTCTGGATGCAAGGCCAGAAGCAGTTACAGATATTACGGTTCTTAAAAAAGGCATGACGAATCGTTCTTTCCTGTTTACCTGCAAAGCAAAGAAATATATCATGCGTATTCCGGGAGAGGGAACTGACCAGCTTATTAACCGTCGTCAGGAGGCGGCAGTTTATCAGGCCATTGACGGAAAACATATTTGTGATGATATTGCGTATATCAACCCGGAAAATGGCTACAAGATCACGGAATTTCTGGAAGGCGCAAGAGTATGCGATCCATTGAACTACGAAGATGTCAAGAAATGTATGAAGCGGCTGCATGCGTTCCATGACTTGAAATTGAAAGTAAACCACGAGTTTGATATTTTCGGACAGATGGAGTTCTATGAAACGCTGTGGGAGGGAACACCTTCTGCTTATAAGGATTATGAAATAACCAAAGCAAATGTTCTGTCACTGAAGCCTTATATTGATGCACATGCTGGAGAAAAGGTTTTGACCCATATTGATGCAGTGCCGGACAATTTCCTTTTTGTGGAGAAAGAGGGCAGGGAAGAAATCCGACTGATTGACTGGGAGTATGCAGGAATGCAAGATCCTCATGTGGATGTGGCAATGTTCTGTATTTACTCACTTTACAATAAGCGTCAGGTGGATCGCCTGATTGCTGCTTACTTTAAAGAAGGTTGTGATGATGCGACCAGAATCAAAATTTACTGCTATATTGCAGCCTGTGGTCTGTTGTGGAGCAACTGGTGTGAATATAAACGCAATCTTGGTGTAGAGTTTGGCGAATATTCGCTTCGACAGTATCGCTATGCAAAGGACTACTACCGAATTGTTCAAGAGGAACTGAAAAAGCAAGGGGAGAAAAAGTAAATGCCAAAAGTAGAAAGAGCTATTATTATGGCGGCGGGATTGGGAAATCGAATGCACCCAGTAACGCTGACAACACCGAAACCGCTGGTTAAAGTGAATGGGACGCGGATGATTGATACCGTGATCGAAGGACTACATAAAAACGGAATCAATGAGATTTATGTTGTTGTTGGATATCTGAAAGAGCAGTTTGTGACACTTGAAAAGGAGTATCCTGGTGTTAAGCTGATTGAAAATCCTTACTATGATACCTGTAATAACATTGCATCGCTTTACGTGGCAAGAGATTACATTGAAAATGCGATTATTCTGGATGGCGATCAGATTATTTATAATCCTGAAATCCTTGCACCGGAATTTGAACGCTCTGGATATAACAGTGTTTGGACAGATGGTAAAACGGATGAGTGGCTGCAGACTGTTGAGAATGGCATTGTTACGGCTTGCAGCCGGACAGGTGGGAAAGGCGGATGGCAGCTGTACAGTATTTCCCGCTGGACGGCAGAGGATGGGAAAAGGCTGAAACACCATCTCGAAATTGAGTTTGAACAAAAGAAGAATCGGCAAATCTACTGGGATGATGTGGCGATGTTCTGTTACCCGGAGGAGTATCAATTGGGTATCCGTCCTATGAATAAGGACGATATTATAGAGGTGGATAATCTGAGTGAGTTGATTGCTCTGGATGCCAGCTACAAAAAATATGTGGAGGAAAAGTAAATGAATACGAAAAAAGAACATGGGAAAATAGACTGGATGATAACACTAGTGCCTTTGGCAATCGTAATTGCATTATGTGTTCTATTCTTTTTTGCGCCGGAACAATCGAATGCCGTACTAAGTCAGATACGTTTTTTCTTTGGTGATACCTTTGGTACCTATTACTTAGTAATTGGATTGGGGATTTTCATTCTTTCTCTATATATTGCTGGTTCTAAGTACGGTAATATCGTCCTTGGCGAGCAGAATGAGAAGCCGAAGTATTCCTTCTTCGCGTGGGGCTCAATGATGTTCACCTGTGGTCTTGCAGCAGATATACTGTTCTACTCGTTCTCGGAATGGGTACTGTATGCAACCGATCCGCATCTGGCAGAGATGGGAAGTATTCAGGATTGGGCAGGTGTATATCCACTGTTCCATTGGAGCTTTATTCCGTGGGGATTCTATTTGGTACTGGCTGTTGCCTTCGGCTTTATGCTCCATGTGAGAAAAAGAAACCGTCAGAAGTATTCAGAGGCTTGCCGTCCGATTCTTGGAAAGTATACCGATGGCTGGGCAGGTCGCATTATTGACCTGTTAGCTGTGTTTGCCCTCCTTGCTGGTACTGCTACCACTTTTAGTGTAGCAACACCGCTTATGGCAACCATTATCAGTGAACTGTTCCATGTTGCCGTTAGCCGTACTGTAATCAACATTATTATTCTTCTGATTACCTGCGCTGTATATACATATTCCTTGCTGCATGGATTTAAGGGAATCAGCAAGTTGGCAAACATTTGTATTTATATGTTCTTTGGTCTGATTGCGTTTGTTCTGCTGTTTGGTGGAGAAACACGGTATATTATTGAAACCGGTTTTTCTTCCCTTGGACGAATGATCCAGAACTTTGTTGATCTGTCTACGTTCACTGACCCGCTCCGTACATCGAACTTCCCGCAGAACTGGACAATCTACTATTGGGCTTACTGGATGGTTTGGTGCGTAGCTGCTCCGTTCTTTATCGGCAGCATTTCTCGTGGCAGAACAGTACGTCAGACAATCCTTGGTGGCTATGTATTTGGTGTTGGCTCTACGTTGACGAGTTTTATCGTACTTGGTAACTATTCTATGGGAATGCAGGTTACTGGAAAGGCTGACTTTATTGCACAGTATCTGGAAAGCGGAGATCTGTATGGCATGATTGTGTCTATCATCAAAACGATGCCGGGTGCACCTGTTATCATGGTAGTTGTTCTGCTGACAATGATTGCTTTCTACGCGACTTCTTTTGATTCAATCGCACTGACAGCATCCTGCTACAGCTATCACACGTTGAAAGATGGTGAGCAACCGAATAAGGGCATTCAGTTGATGTGGTGTATTCTGCTTATTTTGCTTCCGATTGCTCTGCTGTTTGCTGAAAGTTCCATGAACAATCTTCAGTCAGTGAGTATTGTTGCGGCATTCCCGATTGGTGCGGTAATCGTGATGATTGCAGTGAGTTTTATGAAAGATGCAAAAAAATATATGGAAAGTCTGGAAGATAAAGAATGAGAGGCAATACATATGCAAAGCAATCAAATAAAAAAAGTGACTATCGCATTTGTGCTAGTGCTATCTGCTATAGTTATTATTATTCTTTGTGGAAGTCAATTGGTTTTTCAAAAGGCCTGCATACGAAAAAATCGACCGTGGCCAGATTTGGGAGCGGCAGATAAAAAGCAGTTTGAACTTCTCACAGATGCTTATAAAATAAAAAATATTCCTAGCGAGCAGATTACGATAAATGCATCTGACGGCATAAAACTGACAGGAAATTATTATGAAAGAGAAAAAAATGCTCCATTGATTATTTATTTTCATGGGCTCTGGAGCAACAGTTACATAGATGCTGTACATGTACCAATATATAGAATAACACAAGAAATACACTGTAATTTAGTTCTCGTTAATATGCGTGCGCATGATAACAGTGAAGGTGCTTTTTCTACACTTGGGGCTGTAGAAAAGTATGATTGCAAAGAGTGGACAAATTGGGCCGTAAATAGGTTTGGTAAGCAAACATCCATTTTTTTGATGGGAATCTCAATGGGCGCATCAAGTGTAATGCTAAGCAGTAGTTTGGATTTACCAGATTCGGTTCACGGAATAATTGATGACTGTGGCTATAGTTCGGCATTGGAGATGATTAATGTAAATTGCAAAAATCGTCTCCCATCATACATACCAGTTGGTGTGTTTGATTTTTTTATTAACATTGGAACAAAAATGTGGGGAAAGTTCAGTTTATCAGAAACTGATGCGTGTGACGCACTATCAAAAACCAATATTCCGGTCTTAATAATTCATGGAAATGCGGATACACAAGCACCGTTATATATGGCATATAGGCTATATAATAGTTGCAGAAGTGAAAAATCTCTCTTAATTGTCAATGATGCTGGTCATGCAGAAAGCTATAGCAAAGATCCTGACACTTATGAAAAAACGGTTAAAGAATTCATTCAAAAACATCTGTAAAAATGGACATGACTGTGGTATACTCAAGGCAGATTATCCGGGTCTGGTCCGTCCCAACCTACATAAATAACCTCAGCATCATCAAAATCACGCCAGCTTAGTCGCTGACCGCAGCGGTCACAGAAGCGTTGGTACTCACGCTCCATGGTGGTTCCGCATCGTGGACACTTTGGAAACTCAGCACCCCACCTATACGAGCATACAATTTTTACTTTCCAAGGCCATCGGTAAGTAGGGGAGAGCAGAAGCTCATATAGCATCCGTGTGGGCAGTACATCCCACTTCCAGTCATCATCGAACCGATCTAATTTATTTTTCATGTGATTTACACCTCTATGTAATATCATAGAGGAAACTACATGAATTGTGGGAGCGCGAGTTCCCATTGCTGCTCAAAACTTTGCACACCTCTACGCGGTGAGCAGTAGGCAACGTCATTTGACGGCTAAGATGTGAAGAGTGATGTATAAACTATAAAATCGTGCATAGCGAGGAAAGCCTTATGTCTAAACAAGGAGAAGAATACGAACGCTTTGTTCAAGATGTGTACAAGGTGCTGAATGCAAACGATGGCCTGAGCAATGCTATAGTGCAGCACGATGTCAAGTTGAAGGGAATTAGTCGAGAACATCAGATTGATGTTTATTGGCAATTTTCATATGGTACAGTAACATACAGAGTGGCGGTTGAATGCAAAGACTATAAAAATCCGGTTACGGCAGAAAAGATTGAGGCTTTTCGTTCAACTCTTCTGGATATAGGAAACGACATTCAAGGTATCTTTGCATCAAGAAATGGGTTTCAAACTGGTGCAATAAATGTGGCTAAGACGTATGGAATTCAATTAATGCAAATCCGTGAACCATTGGAGAGCGATTGGGATGGCTGCATCAAAGACATATACATAAAGTACATTTTGCGTAGTATAATCAATGTTCGACCTATATTATATGTGGATTTGGATTGGGCGAATGCTAATGGAGTTACAGCCGAGAACCTCTCAAGCTTCCATGGAAGATCAGACTGTACTTTTGTAGTTGCAAATAAGGGACAGACGGACGAGCGTAAAGACTCATTAAAGACATTTATAGATAAGTTACCAAGTAGAGACGAAGGCAAAAATCTAACTCACACAGAGAAGTTTGACAATGCTTTTATCGAGTATGATAATATTAGCATAAAAGTGAGAACTATAAAATTTGTATATGACGTTCATTTTAGTTATGATCAGCAGCACATAGATGCGATGAACTTGGCAAAGGCAGTTGTTAATAATGTGATTACCGGCAGGTCCTTTTTGATTAACATTAGAAATGATGTAAGTGAACTAAAATGATTAAGAAAATACAGCTGCCATGAAGGAAAAGATTCAAGAAAAATATCGGATTATCACCGTATGGCAGGCGATAGACAAAGAGAGAATGGCATCCTACAGCTAAAGCAGAGAAACGTCACTAAAACTATGTATGAATAGGAAAATCCAAGGCGGCAGAAGAAGTATAAAGCGGCGGCGGTATTAAATGAAAAAAGGAAGGGGTTGAGTTTTTTATGGATGTTGATCTGAAACGACGTAAAGTTTTTGTCACGTTGTTGGTAAGTGCTTTAGAAATATGGACATTACTTCAATATAATTTGCTGACTTTATTACGTGATTTTATTTTTCTTATATTTAGAACTGAAACAGATATTCTTGATGCGATTGCTCTTGTGACTCCAGCAGGGGTATTATATCTCATGAATTGGTATTTTGTGACACCATTGGTAGAAGTAGCATTTGAATTGATTCAGAGTAAAATCGGGGATTTTCGACCGATAGATAAACAATATAAAGTGATTGTTCGAAAATTGAATAATTGGCTAGTAAATATGCCATGTCATTGGGGAGCTGTGGATAAGGCAACGGAAACTCAAAATGCAAATACGTGCGAGGCACTTATCGCCTTATATAAATCTGGAATGTATAAAAATGAGGTGTTCCGGTCCACATTAAGTAAAATAAATCTTGAGGTCAATGAAAGGGGACTCTGTAGCAAATCGCTTGGAAAAGAAACAGTTGTCTGCACTTCAATGATATTATATTTAATGGGGGAGTTAAAGGGTAAAGTAGACTATGAGATTTGGCATGATAAGTATGATGCCTTGGCAAGAAGATTGTGGAATTCAAGATGTAAATATGGTTGGGGCGTGTTTATGGAAAAACCGAGTTTTGAAGATTGCAGTAATGTGAACAGTATTTGGGCATTACGAGCATTGAATCAATATTCAACACGCGATACACGTGAATTCAAGGAATTTATATTGGAATTTTACGAGCATTCTAAGTTTGGAAAATTCGGATTCTCACAGCAAGATAGTAGTAGATTGACACCTACAGCTATGGCTATTGTCCTTTATTATGAATTGGAACCAAACTTAAGAAAAAGAATAATGCAAAGATATAAAGTTGATGAGGCGATTAAATATGTATTCGAACAATTTGTCAATAAAGGTATAGATTATGAGGTGGAAACACTTATTGGAATTAAAAAGGCAAATATGGGTGTTGCAAAAGCACCGTGGAATCATATTTTGATTGGATATGCGATAGAAGCATTGACATTAGCATATAAGTATGGAAATTTGAAGATTTATCAGATGAATAAGTGTGTAAAAAGAATTGAGTTGATACTAAAGAGTAGCTTATATAATGAAACACCTGATGAAATGTATTATATTCCAGAGAAAATGGAGAGACATGGTCTTGGAAATTATACATATCCGACAGCATATCTTGTGTGGGGACTAAATTGCTTTTTAAATGAAAGGAGAAAATCTAATGAGATATTTAAATGGCGCAGATAAATTAAAGTCATTAACTCGAATTGAGTCATTTGAGGAAAGCCAAAGATATAAAGAAGATGTCTTCCTTTTGCCACAAACAGTCCGGTATGAATTTTCAGAAGATAATTTATTTGATTTAAAAGGCATATCAGAAAAATGGGACAAAAAGAGGATTGATTTAATTCGAGTAATTCAAGTATCTGATGCGCTTAATATCAAATATCAGTGTACTAATGTACTTACTCCGTTGGCATATGCGGAGAGCAGAAAAGACATCCTATGGCATCTAAATACACAAGGGGTTTTTGTGTCAAAGATAGTGCATGGTGAAATTCTACAGTGGATAAAAAGCGAAAGCAGAAAAAAAATATACGGAAAGCATGAATTTGACAGATTTTGGCTTCCATTTAATGAATCGATAGAGCAGTTACAAATGGGTGATGTTATTTGTGTGTTCAACAGGCGAGTTGCTGGTTGGGACGGATCTATGGATCGACCTGTTATTGAACTTTTGGGTGCAGGGGGACATTTGCCGGTTGTTTTTGATAAGGATCTTAATGATTTTAGAATGCTTTCTGTAATTGAAAATATGCAGAAGGAGGCTTCTGAGGAACTAGGAATTGAGCTATGTGAAAGCAACATAGCGGTTTTTGGAGGATATACTAATTTAATTACGCATGAATTGGTTGCGTTAACGGGTGTTAAAGTTCCAGACATTTTAATTCCAAAGATACAAGAATACGCAATACAAAATTTAGACGGCGATACAATGGGGATATATTTAGGACTCTTTGATGATGTAATTAATTACTACAGAAAGAATCCGGATCCGTTTGCAGGGGGGAGAAAAGCAGCATCTTGTAATTTCCCAAACCAAATAGCGTTGATGAAAAAGGTTAGCACATATTTAAAAGAGATGCAAAAAACGTATAAAGCGGACTTATTCTCTAATCTGTGATATACTCAGGGCAGATAAGCCTTGTTCACACCGTCCCACCCTATGTATACCTCTTTGGCATCCTCAAATTTACTCCAGTCCAACTGTTGGACGCAGCGGTCACAGAAGCGTTGATACTCACGCACCATTGTGATCCTGCACTGTGGGCAGAGAGGATAAGAGCACTGATTGTATTTCGGTAACTGGCATTGGAATGCGGTAGGTAGGCGACAAAAGCAAATCAAGGATGACTTCAGATACCTTTCGGCGGGCTGTCTTATCCATAGTATCCCATTCGTCATCTGTATACTCGAAACCAGCAATATATTTCATGTGATTTACACCTCCAAGGACACAATAGAAGGAAATCACATGAGGGAAAAATAAGGCTGTGGGAAGATTTTCACAAGACTTGGAGAAGATTCTCACAGCCTACGCTGCTCGAAACTTTGCACACCTCTTCGTGGTGAGCGGCAGGCAACACAGTAATGTGGCTAAGAGGCAAAGTATATGGAGGAGGATAGTTATGGAGTACAATGAGCTGGTAAGGCTTTGGGAATATGCGTTCCAGATGCTCTATGAAAAAGATATCGCCTTATTCGAAACTGATGTGCAGGAAAGATCAATTGCGGGCAGGTTGGCTATATATTTACAACACAAATATGACGGCGGATTAAAAAAAGATGCCTGCGTTGACTTGGAATATAATAGAGAAGGAAATGATATTAAGCGTCCACACCCAGAAGATGTAAATGGATGGATTGCGCCGGATATTCTGCTACATGTCAGGAAAACGAAAAATAATATTTTCTATTGCGAAGTGAAAAAGAAATCTACGAAAGCTAATGAGGATTCAAACCGTGTGAAAAACGCGATAAGAGAGCGCAAATATCAATACGGATTGAATTTATATGACATACGAAAGAATGGAGCAAGATTATCGGTATTTGATGAATATGATGGGACTATTCGGCAGGTAGAATATGTTTACGATAAATATAGTAAAGCACTGAATAAAACCAACATAACCCAATATTGGGTGAAAAGCAATGAAAAGTGGATTCCGGTCATGAATGAAAAAGGGTTATAAAATTAAAATAACGGAGAAGTAACCGTAATGTTGACATTTCAAGATTTAGTGAGTCAATACTGGAAATATTACTTGGCATTGGAAAACAGATTCCTAGAAACAGAACGCTATGTAGAATTTGACTTGAGTAATGGAATGGTATACTCAATGGAGTATATGATGCTCTTTCAGACAATTTGCAGTGAAATTGATGTGGTTGGAAAAGCTTATGCCGGTATCTGTGAGCCATCATTCAAAGCTGATAAACGTACAGGTTTAAATGAATGGTGGTTCTATGTGACAAAAAACAATCCGAAGCTTGTTGAAGAATCTATTGTATTTAGGAATAAGATTAAACTTCAGCCGTGGAAGAATTACCGCATTAGGATCAATCCCGATAAAAAAGCGAAAAGATTCATCTTGGAAGAAAACGCAGGGACTCCGGCTTGGTGGAATGCGTATAATGGTGCTAAACATGATCGAGCTGGGAATAATGGAGATAATTATAAAAATGCTAGCCTTCAAAATGTTCTAACTGCTCTTTCAGGACTTTACTCATTGGAAGCTTCGTTGCTTGAAAACACTTTTGACCCTAGTAATGATGAAACGCTTCCAATGCGGCTCGAAAGTAGGCTTTTTGACAAGAAGCTGAAGTATTATACCAATTATGTTTCTTGTACGGATTAATCGGTTTGTTCCAAAACAGAAAAAAAGATAGTGAAATAAACTCAATAGTAGAAAATTGAAATAGAAAGAGGTAGCCCAAAATGCCCAGAACCAAAGGCAGCAAGAATAAGCCCAAAACTGTGACTGCTGATTTTGCATTCCAGATCGTAGAAAAACAGTCCGAGAGGAAAGCACTTTCTACTGAAATCGCATCCATTACTGCCAATGTTGATTCTCTGAAAGCTGACCTGAAAGAGAAGAAGGCTTCGCTGAAAGTTATCGACAAGGAGATTGTCAAACTGGAGGCAAAAAAGACGAAGGCAGATGCCAAAGCTGCGGAAGAAGCAAAAAAGGCAGAAGCAGAGACCGTTCTGAAAAAGCTGCTTGCCGAAGGAATGAGTGCCGATGAAATTCTCGCAAAACTGAAATAATACAAAAAACCCGTGATGGACAGGCATAACGCGCCGTTCATTACGGGTTTTAGGGTTATAAGAACATAAGTTCATCCGGCGGCCACGTCAAACTGAAAATGTGCCGGAAGGTTGAACTGCTTGATAAACGCATGATGCTGGGCGTGGTAGTGACGCAGATCGTACCCCAGATGATGCAGTTCCAGCAGCTTCACCAGCACTAGATTGAGGTGGATTCCCTTAGCAGCGGCAATCTGAGCAGCATCCAGCCCGCGCTTCGTCATTTGATAGACTTCATCACTGTCCAACATCAGGTGGGATGTGAAAGCGTTATGCTCGTAAAGAAGGATGTGCTTGTCCTTAATGGTCAGAAACTTGTCCAGGGTATGCAAGTCCATAAGCAGCTGATGCTCCAGATAATGCCCCAGCGCATAGCCGCACACCATCTGCTTCGTCTGTTTGTCCAGCTGGCGATTGATAAGGATCAATGGCTTATCAAAATAGAGCGAAAGTAAACCCAACATATCTTTAATGCGGGATGTTTCACTGATGTCCAGACTGCAACTGCGCGCGATTTGTTTGATGTTGCGAGTTCCGGCATTTTGGACAAGTTCGTTGGCGGCTTGGTGAATAAATGCAGAATCCATAATGTGATCTCCTTCCGGGGATAGCATAGTGAATAGAACAGTGGTTCACAGGTTCATTATTCGTTCCTTTTCTCGTTTTTGTTCTCGGTACTTAAAATAGGCTTTGTGCATTTCATACATGATGCCGTCCATATCCTGCGGGGTCAACTCTCCGCTGGCAAATAGCTCAGTAAGCTCAAATGCGAGATGCTGGGCTTCTATTTTGCCCTTTTTTCCGTAGGCTTCGGCGGCACGTTCGATAAATAAAGACTGATCCGGCTGCAAATAGGTCAGAGGTACATGGAATATATCGGCCATCTTTTCAAGCATTTCAATGCTGCGAGGGTAGCGGCCATCACGCTCCCATCCGATGATCGTTCGTTTGTTGATACCCAGACATTGTGCCAATTCGTCCTGTGTTAAAGAATGTTTCTTTCGTAGATCGCGAACTTTCTCTCCAAATTTCATGTTTGCAACCTTTCTATGGCGTAGTTATCGTGCTGTAACAATGTACAAAGGAATTTGTGAATATTCAATCTGAAAGATGCAACGAATTTTCACATTTTCATCTTGACACGGCGGTACGACTTGCTTATAATATATGCTATATTCTATCATCTTTTGGATTATTATACCGTAAAAATCGTAAATATGCAAGCCGAAAAAGGTGAAAAAAGAGCGGAAGTTCAAAAGGTGAAATTGAATAGAAAAAAGAAACTTAAACCAACACAAAGGAGGCCGTGAGAAGATGAGCAACGGAGAACATGAAATCCGCACCCCAAAGGGGCTGCGGATCGGGAATCGCAGTGTCGTTGATGGAAAGAATATGCTTCAGATCAAGCGTGGTGGCTGTGAAGATTATATTTCTGCTGAATCTCTGGTGGAGTGTATTCACGGCCTTCCCGTGAAGAGTATCGAATTTTTCACAGCAGAGAACCAACGGAAAGAAGCCTGAAGCAGAGTGCTTCATCGACACTGAAAGCGCAGAGGTGGAATCTTAGGCGGCACCTGGTTAGCCGACCAGCTCCACCAGACGTTCTTTTGGGTCTACAATATAATATCTGTTTGTTAGAGCGATACCGTAGCAATATGTGATATAGGCCGGAACAGAATGAGCGAATGCAGCGCAGTAGTGCGCCTGCAAGTAGTTCATCCTGTTCCGGCCTTTTTATTTTTCAAAATTTTTTGAAAAACTGTATTCCAAAACGGCTCTGCGGATTCCTATTAGTATAGGAGCATCAGACAAATAGAAAGCAGCAAAAGGAATCTTAGATTCCCGTTCAAAAAAAACGGGTGAATCTGGGATGATTTTTGCTGCTTTTTTCAGTTCACCCGAAGCCGAAAGGCAGAAAGGTGGACAAAATGCTTACATTGAAAAAGGTCAAGGAACTGGTAGAAGCACCTTCCCATGCAAAGCGCACTCCTTCTCCCAAGATGCTTTTCGAGGAAGGTATCGTGCTGCTTCGCAGGGAATTTGATCAGGGCAGTCATCTAACGGTCTACAACAGCGGTTATGTTTTGTTTTCTGCAGGGAAGCGAAACACCGTGTTCCATATCCATGACTGCTGTGGAGACTATGCCTACGATGCAGCAGAGGGTAAGGGCGATGTAATCGAGGAAGAGTATTTTGAAAACTGTGAGTGGCATATCCGTGCTTTGTTTGAGGGTGAGCGGAAGATGGAAGATAATCAGGCAAAGTGCGAGGGTGCAGGGCGAAGCAATGTGTGCGTTTCCTACCACGCATTATCGGAGGACTGGAGTGAGATTGCTGACCGCACGATCAATATGTTGGAAAAGATTATTGAGAATGAAGCTGTTCATGCGATGCTGGCTGTTCTGACAGATAAACAGCGTGACCTCATCCATCAGCAGTTTGTTCTTGGAAAGACCCATCAGGAAATTGCAGACGATATGGGAATATCGCGTGGGTCGGTAACAAGAGCGGTAAATCAGGCTCTTGAACGGATTCGCCGGAAATTTGATTTTGAAGCACATTATGAATTGGCAGCGGGAGGTTTGGCATGAGAGGGGAACGTCAAATGAACAAGAACTCACAGCGGTTAGAGGACGGTGCAAGCGGTTCTCCTTATGTAAATAGGTGTGGCGAGTATACCATCGAGGTCGAATTTGCTGGTAGCAGTTCTCTGGAAAGCTGCATTGCAGCCTATCTCAATGAAAAATATCGAATTACATAAAAACAAAACATTCGATTTTACGTCAAAAACTGATGACCTGGAGAAAAAATCAAAAATTTCTAAAATTTTTTTTGAAAATTGTATTCCAAAAAGGCCCTGCGGATTCCTATTAGTGTAAGGGGTACACAAAAGAAATCTCTCACAAAAGCTCTTTGAAAACTGAATAAGCCATCCCAGAGAGATACTTCTGGCACTGAATGTGCATCCTGCGCGTCTTACCAGAGAATACGCCGCTGAAATATGGGGCAGGAACGGGCTGGGGCAGAATGGCAAAGATCAAATAACAGCAGATACACTGCGGTGGAGCATGGGAACGTGTTCCACCGTAGGAATGTACTGTTATTTCCAATAGTGCAAATCCAATCCGACAGGGGGTGATGAATTTACATGGAATACCCGTATTTCAGAGGTCTGGAAGCAGACCGATACAGCTTTTACCGTGTGCCGAAGGCATTGGTCAAG
>ERZ791907.569-NODE-569-length-36252-cov-19.994834_pt1 | contig 36252 bp, 25 predicted proteins | sample MGYA00510145_ERZ791907 | MGnify/ENA primary metagenome ERZ791907 (study PRJEB30046, sample SAMN00792089) | human gut metagenome | study: EMG produced TPA metagenomics assembly of the A metagenome-wide association study of gut microbiota in type 2... | reverse complement strand
AGATTCATGCGCTTAGATATAGAATTCATGGTCCAGATTCCTGGGTCCATTATAAAGTTTACTCTTCGCTCAGCTTTCATTCTTACAAGCAGCACTAAGCATAGCACCGCTAAAATCTGTCCCTCTGGGTGGCAAGCGAACGTGATTTGAAGAATCCCCGGCGACGCACAAATCATAGTGAGTCGTTTCCCCTTTAGCGGCCCCCCTCTTGCGGTCGGGAATACAGCCATCTGCATATAAAAAGCGGCGTCTCTGAGGACGCCGCTTTCACATTTCTTTATTTCACCATTTCCATTCCAGCCGCCGTTTCTTCTTCCTTCTTTGTTGATTTCTTCATAATCTTGTACACGCCCACCGTGAGAAGGGGTACCAGGTAGAGCAGGATGAAGGCATAGGCCAGGGCGTTGTAACCCTTGGCGATGAGGTCGATAATGCCGATTTTGGCGAAGGCTACGGACACCACCAGGATGGTGACGGTGAGGGCGCCGCGGTGCTGGCGGGTGAGGGGATTTCTTCCCGTATCACGGAGGCCCGTATCGATACGTTCCAGCATGGCATGGATAATGCCGGTGGCCGTTTCAATGAGGGTCCAGCCCATGACGATGCTGAAGAGAAGGAGCAGCCAGCCCGGCGCGTTGTCCGCCTGCATCATGGCCACCCAGGGCACCGGGGAAGCCAGCACGGCCTTGTCCGGATAGAAGGCCATGACTGCGTAGTAGGTCATGAACCAGGGGATAATCATGAGAAGGCCGGCGATGATGCCGCTGATGATGGTGTCCTTCCGGCTCTTCTGGGCCTTGATGGTGAAGAAGGACGCAGGAAATACCACCAGGTTGTAAGCCATGTAAAGAATGCCCGTCCAGAGGGCTGCCCCGATGGTGGCGTCGGGAACGAAGGAGTGGTCCCCGGCTGCCATAACTTCGGAAATATGGGCGCCGCCGTGGCTGATGACCAGGGCGGAGAAGGAAATATATCCGATGTAAAGAAGCACTGTGCCAATGGTTTCAAAGTAGGAAATAATCTTTTCTCCGTAGTAGTTGAGGACGCCCACCACAATGGTAATGGCGCCGACGCCGTACCAGTAATTGAGCCCCGTCATCTGCTCCACCACCGCCCCCGTGGCCGAAGACATGACGGCGATAATGATGACCATGAAAAGCAGGTACACCACATCAAATACATGGTACAGAGGCCCGATTAATTCCTTCAGGAAGGACTTGAAATCATACACCTTATAAAGCCTAATGAGCTCAAAGGAAAGAATGGCCACCACCGCAAATCCTATAAACGTTGCCAGCCCCGAAAGCCAGCCCATGGCACCGAACTTGGCGCCGTACTCCACGATTTCACGGCCCGTGGCATACCCGCCGCCGATAAGGACGGACTGCAGGATAATGCCGGGAAGCACCAGCCGCCCCAAAGCTCCACTGAAAAACCCTTTTTTCTCTTCCATACTGCTTCACTCCTTTTCTCCAAAACTCCTGCAGGAAATCAAAAAGCGCCCATCAGAAATTCATTCTGAAGGGCGCATCCTTGCGCGGTACCACCTTGTACTTATCACTCTCCCCATCAATGAACTGTTTTCATTGCGTAGGGCTCATCCATAACGGGGACATCCGCCCGGGCCTACTCTGTTCGGCCGGGATGCTCGCGAGTGAGTAAAACGACAGCGCCTTCCGGTTTGCACCATTCACCGGATCTCTATGAGGAATTCCGTCATTTCTGTCTCGTTCCATGCAGGTACTTTTTAGTTAGACAGTAGTATACACGCATTGGAGAGGGATGTCAATGGGAAATTTTGGAGGCCGCCTCTGGCAGGCTGGTTCAGAGGGTGGTGGAATTGCCCGTGGAGCCACTGCGCGGCCTGGGTTCAGAGGGTTCAGAGGGTTCAGGGAGAAAGGTTCTTAGGATTGACCGGCCCTTGGGGCCGGAGGGTTCTTGGGTTTGACGAGCCAATGGCCCGAGGGTTGTGGTATCGCCGCTTCGCGGCGATGAGTTTTATAGAATGCCGCTCCGCGGCAAAACCAAACAGCCGCGCCTGCGGCGCGTGGAAATGCACCCCTTCTGTCGCCTGCGGCGACATCTCCCCCGGAGGGGGAGATTTTAGCGACGCTATACTTTGAACTGCTTGTGAGAATAAAAGTTGAGCGGCAAGTAAAGTTTCCCCTCCGGGGTGGCAAAGGAACTGGATTCGTAGGGGAGCAGAGCGACCTGAGAATCCAGTGACATGCTTCCCTTTAGGAGAAAGGTGGTGCGCAGCACCAAAAGGGGTGCATTTCCAGCGGGCGAAGCCCGGTTGTGAAGGTTTTCGCTGCCATAGGCAGCGTTGTCGCCGCAGGCGACATTTATAATTTCCCTCTGAACCGGCCCGCTCTGTGGGGAAAGCCCATGGTTCGGCGCGAAGCGCACGAACCATAGAACCCGGGCGCCGAAAGGCTCCTCCCCCTCTTGCGGTCGGGAATACCGCTTTCTGACGTCTGATGCCTAACAGTCTGCCGTCTTCCCGCCCATCGGTATTCCTTAGTGGACTAGTCAGCTAGTGGACTAGTAACAACCATTAGCGGTACTCACCGGGATTCTTCACTGCGTTCAGAATGACAGTTTCCGGCGGACAGCAGACAGCGGTCAGCGGTCACACTGTCCCACTAGTACACTAGCCCACTAGCTCACTATTTCCTTTCCATTTTCACATATTCTTCCCCCGTTTCCTCTATTTCCGCCTTTCCTCCGGTAAGGTCGGTGAAGAAGCGGATATGGGTTTCTTTGTTTTCCGGCAGGCAGAGGAATTTGATAACCACCTTGTCTGTGAAAGCACGGTCTTTGACGATAATGTCCGTATCTTTGATGTAATTTTCAAATCCTCCTACCGCGCTGTAGGGAATGGTGAGGCAGAAGCCCACATGGGGCGTGTAGAGGACGATGGGCGCTTCTTTCACCGCGTCCGCCAGGGTGGAGCTGTAGGCACGGGTGAGACCGCCGGCGCCCAGTTTGATACCGCCGAAGTATCTTGTCACCACAGCAAGCAGGTTGGTGAGCTTCTGCATCTGCAGCACATGGAGCATGGGATGGCCGGCGGTGCCGGACGGTTCGCCGTCGTCCCCCGATTTTTCCAGCACCCTTTCCGTGCCGATGCGCCAGGCGTAGCAGTTATGGGTGGCGTCTTTGTACTGTTTCCGGAATCCCACCAGCGCCTGCTGTGCCTCTTCTTCCGAGTTTACAGGCACCAGGTGGGCGATGAAGATGGATTTCTTGATTTCCGTTTCTTTATGGAATGGCTCCGCCGGAGCCGCGTAGGGAATAAGCATGGGAACCTCCTTTTTCCTTCATTGTAACACGAAAAAACAGCGCCCGGAGGTGCTGTTTTCTTTTTGAGTCATATGTTGTGGGCAGTTGTATTCCCGGAAGCAGGAGGGTTCAGGCGCCTTCGGCGCCCGGGTTCAAGCCGCCATCGGGCAAAGCCCTTGGCGGCTAAGGTTCGGTCCGGGATCGGCTTCGCCTTCCGGCCTGGTTCAGAGGGTAGTTATAACCTGGATTCCCAAAATACGTAACGAGTCATTTGACCACAGTTAACCTTATCTATTTTCAGGAGCAGCCAGCAACGGTGTAACGCCTAAATCTCTATAGAGCTGTTCCTGCTTAGCCAGGACTTCTCCCTGTATTGGGGCTTTTCCAGGCTCTATGAAGCATTCAATAGAGTCAAGCTCATCGAGCAGTTCATCCATGGTATACTTGGCGAACAGTCCTGCCTTAAACATCCTCTGCTTGATGTAGGAAAGGTAAATAAGAGCTACAAATTCGACAAAAATCTTACCTTCCAGGGCACTTTCTGAAGAAACTAATGTCCTGCGCATGTTGAGACGGTCTTTGATGTCAAAATAGGCCTTTTCTACCACATCTCTCGTACGGTATATGTTCAAGGCCAGAATTGGGTCTTTGACCTCATTGCTCACAAGGGCGAAGAAACCATAGCGTTCCCTTGCTTTGTCGATTGCTTCCTGGTTAACCGTAATCTGTATACCGCGCTTGGGCGTTTCCTTTACGATGAAATACCGGCCGTATTCACTTTCATGGTCCGCCTTTCTCTGCCCTGATTCCAATTCATGCCGGAGTTTACTGAGTTTGCGGTTTAACGCCTTTTCATCTTCCAGCCGCTTTTCCGGGTTATAGTAGAGATGAAGATACATACGCCGTTCATCCTTAAGCACATCCCCTTTGTAAGGCCGTTTCTGCTCGTAATCCCAGGTGATGGTCTTGGAGAAAGCGTAGAGGTCGTGATTCTCATCGTATGCCTCGTAGGAATCCTTGCCGGTCCCGATTTCTGCGATGAAATCTTTAACATACCCCAGCATCGTCCTCACGCCTATGATGAATTTATAGTGCTGCCGATACAGGGCGTTAATGTTATCCCTGCTGTAGAAGCCGCGATCCATGACCAGCTTAATCTTCCCATAGCCAAAAACATCCAGTTCCCGTACTAGTTCATTTACGGTCTTCACATCCGGTATATTGCCGGAGAGCTTGCGGTAATAGAATGGCAGTCCCGATTCCTCGCCGAATAGAAGGGCCAGGTTAATCTGCGGAAGCCGGTCATTGTCCTTGTTCTTCCCGTATTTCACCTGCTTCAGAAGCTGGGAGCAGCTGGAAATAGATGTCGTGTCATAAGCCCAGCACTCCTTCTCTGCACGCCGCCTGCCCTGCAGACGGAAGAAACGCATCTTTGCTTCCTCAGAGATGGACTGGAAAATCTCGGAGCTCCGCTGAGATGGGATATTCTCACCGTATGGATGCTTATGGAGCTTTGCCCATCCGGCAAACCGGAATAAAGGGTTCCTGTTCTCAAGGATAAGATAATAGGCAATGGACTGAATCTGGCGGTAAGAATCGGGGAAGCAGGTCTTTAAATCGGCAGCAATACCGGTAGCCTCTCCAATCTGGTCAAAGAGATAAGTTGTGCCATAGAAAAGCCGCTTGGTGTGGATTGACGGCACCGGGCCTCTTTTCCTGGGCGCAGGGGCTTTGTCCTTTGACTGGCCCCGCCTCTTTCCCCAACCTTTAGTGGGGACTACCTTGCCGGTTTCCGGGTCAAGACGGCCAATAAGCTTCCGATGAGAGCGGCTCTGCTGCTTCTCCTTATCCCAGTAAGAAGTTGATTCGTAGACATATGTAATACCACTGCGTTTATCGTGCTGTCGAACTATAGCCATGGGTTTCACCTCGTTATGTAGTCTAAATAAATTATATCACATAACTATTAAAAACACAAGGCGTAATATGGGATTTTATCTGATTTTATCGTTAATTTGAGGCAATGCTCTCTTGAATCCTTGTTATGTAAATCGGGAATCTAGGTTATAAAGCCCACTCCGTGGAGGCAAAGTGAGCGCCTCCGGCGCCATTTTATTGCCGCCAAAGGCGGCGATACCAAAACCCTCGGGCCCAAAGGGCCCGTCAAACTTAAGCCCCCTCCGGCCCAAAGGGCCGGTCAAACCTCAGGCCGAAGGCCTGTCAACCCTTGGACCCGAAGGGTCCATTAAAACGCCGGAATCAGGCCGTCGCTGAAGTTATCATTAATATATTTCTTTACGGCTTCGCTCTGGAAAATCTTCACGAATTTCTGGTAGGTGGGGTTATCCTTATCCTGTTCCCTGGCAGCAATGATATTCACATAGGGGGAGGTGTTGTCTTCGGTGGCCAGGGCTTTCTTGGAGTCAAGGCCTGCGGATTTCGCGTAGCCTGCGTTGATGACGGAAATGGATACGTCATCCAGGGAGCGGGGCAGCTGGGCTGCTTCCAGTTCGATGATCTGCAGGTTCTTCGGGTTTTCTGCAATATCCCCTACCACTGCCTTGGTGGGGTCCGTGCCTTCCTTCAGTTTGATGAGGCCCTGGCGGTCCAGAAGAAGCAGGGCGCGGCCGCCGTTGGAGGGGTCGTTGGGGATGGATACCTTAGCACCGTCGGGAACGTCTTTGATATCGGTTACTTTATTGGAGTAAACGCGGAGCGGCGCTAAATAGGTATTTCCGATGGAAACCAGCTTGGTGCCGTTCTTTTCATTGAAGGCTTCCAGGAAGGGGCCGTGCTGGAAGGAGTTAAGGTCGATATCGCCAGCAGCCAGTGCCTGGTCCGGGGTGACATAGTCGGAGAAGGACTTGATATTTACTTTGAGTCCCTGTTTCTCCGCTTCCTTAGCCACAAATTCCATGACCTTTTCAGAATACCCCGGCGTAATGCCTACGGTGATTTCCTTCTTTTCCGCCGGAGCCTTGGCGTCCTTCTTGTCGCCGCCGCAGCCGGAAATGGTGCCGGCCACAGCCAGGACTGCCAGGGAAAGTGCTAATGTTTTCTTCCAGTTCATAATAAAGCCTCCTATATTTTACATATATAAAACAAAAATCCTCCATCCCGAAAGGGACGGAGGACCGTGTTACCACCCAATTTCACCGATAAATCACTTCATCGGTCTCATAAGGTACGCCGGCCTATGCCTTGATACCCTGTCTCTGTAACGGGAGCTCCCGGGCCGCTTCATCATTCAGCGCACCAGGCTCAGAGGCCATCTTCCATCAAACTATCCGCGCCCCTTTTCACCGGATGGGGCTCTCTTTGCCGGACCATTTCATGTACTCTTCTCTTCACTGCCTTTATGAAGTTGCATTAAATATACCATTGGGAAATAGGGAAGTCAAGGGCATTTTACCAGTCAATCCAGGTGAGGGCCTTCTCCAGCTCATAGAAGGTCTTCCCGTCCCAGAGAATATCTTCCGTCACATGGTTCAGCACATCATCACCGTCATCGGATTCATAGTAGTACACCAGCTCCATGAACTCCTCAAAGGGTTCCTTGGAAAACCGATACTTCTCCACACTGATGCTGTAGGTATTCCTGCCGGGATGAAACTTCAGTCCCGAAAACCGGTACACATACCCCCGGTGCCTCACCGAAGCTTCCCCGTCATTCAAATAATCAATAAACTCATCCGCGTCGCCGCCCTGCATATGCTTCACTGCTCCTTTGAAATAAGACCTCGTTCATGATGGTTTTATTATACATGATGATGAGAAAAGGTTCAAAAGGTTCAGAGGGTTCAGAAGGTTCAAAGGGTTGTGGTGGCGCCCTTCGGGCGCATTATATAATGGCGCCGAAGGCGCTCACCCTGCCTCCACGGAGTGGGCTTTATAACTCCCTCTGAACCAGCCCGGAAGGCGGAGCCGATTCCGGGCGGAACTTGTGCGGTTCCTGCATAGGAACCGCAAGTCAGGCTCATATGCGAGCATAGCCTGCCCATTAAGCGAGCACCTTACCGCCTGACCGTAGCCCAGGGTGACAAGCCCGACGGCGGCTTGAACCCGGGCGCCGAAGGCGCCTGAACCCTCTTGCTTTCGGGAATACGGTTCAGCCGACAGCGGACAGCCGACAGCGGTAAGCGGCCCCTACTCTCCCATGAGCTCCTTCCGGTATTCCGCCACCTTCCGGATGTCCTCCGGCGTGGTGCGGCAGCAGCCGCCGATGAGGCGGGCGCCGGCTTTCTGCCAGATTTTTACATAATCTCCGTAATCCGCGGCAGCCCCTTCCCAGGTTTTATCGGAAGCGTCATAGTGCTCTCCGGAATTGGGATACACCACCACCGGTTTATCAGTGTATTTCCGGATTTCCAGAATGAGGGATTCCACATACTCCGGCGCCGTGCAGTTCACGCCGATGGCCTTCACGCAGGGGATTTCGTCCAGTGCCTTGGCGCAGTCGCCGATATCATCATCGCCGCAGGTATGGAGGCCATCTTTGCAGGAAAAGGAAATCCAGCAGGCAGCGTTTTCCATTTCCGAAAGCACGTCGGTCTCCGCCAGTGCTTCCACAAGGCAGGGAATGGTTTCACAGGCAAAAATATCGGGTCCCGCCTCTTTGAGGATATGCATGCGTTCCCGGTGGAAAAGAGCCAGCTCTTCCCTGGTCTTTCCATAATGACCCTTGTATTCACTGCCATCGGCCAGATAGGCGCCATAGGGGCCCACCGACGCCGCCGCCAGGGGCACCGGCCGTCTTTCCGGTGATGCTTCCGCCAGGAATTCATCTCTTGCCTCCTGCACCAGCTGCACGGAACGGACGAGAAGTTCCTTTGCTTCATCCCTGGAAAAGCCCTTTTTCTCAAAACCCTCCAGGGTGGCCTGGTAGCTGGCGCTGGTGACGATGTCGCTTCCCGCATCGAAATAGGAACGGTGCACCGCCTTCACCAGGTCCGGCCTCTCGTAGAGGGCAATGGCGCTCCAGAGTTCGTCGTTAATGGAAAAGCCCTGCCTTTCCAGTTCCGTGGAAAAAGCGCCGTCCAGAACGATGAATGGGTATGTCTGTAAGATTTCTTCTATCATGATGACTCCTTATATAATAATGGCCGCTCCGCGGCCGGGTTCAGAGGGTTCAGAGGGTTCAGAGGGTTCGGCGCCCATGGGGCCACTGCGTGTCCCGGGTTCAGAGGGTTCACAAGGTTCAGAAGGTTCAAAGGGTTGTGGTGGCGGCTTCGCCGCAATTTTATAGCCGCCGAAGGCGGCATACAATGCTCCCCTCTGAACCAGCCCGCTCTGTGGGCGGAACCGGAGGCCTCCAGGGGCGCAGCCCCGGCGAGGCCTTGAACCCGGGCGCCGAAGGCGCCTGAACCCTCTTGCTTTCGGGAATACTGTTTTCTGATGTCTGTCGCCTGATGGTCTGATGTCTTCCCGCCGACTGGTATTCTTTAGTGGACTAGTGAGCTAGCAGCAGCCATTAGCGGTACTCACCGAGATCCTTCACTGCGTTCAGAATGACAGTGTCCGGCGGGAAGCGGACAGCCGACAGCGGTAAGCGGGCAGCCGACAACTGATGGCCTGTATCAGCCCCCTGAGCGAAAGCGAACACAACCTTCAGCCCCCGCGGCAGCGCCAGGCTGTCGCCCCTCTACGCCGAAAGGCGTGGGCCCCATTGGGAATACCGGACAGCGGGAAACGGCCAGCGGAAAACCGAAAGCGGTAAGCCGACAGCCCTATCACCCACTGTCTCACTAACCCACTGTCCCACCATCCCACTATTTCACAATTTCCTCCGGCGGTTCTTTTCCAAACCACTTTTTATAAATTTTTGCAAATTCTCCGTTTTTCTTAATCTTTGTGAGGCCATCGTCGATTTTGGAAAGGAGCTCCTTATTGTCCTTTTTCACCGCAATGGCCAGGTATTCCGTGGACAGGGCCACGGGAGCGGTCTTCACAGAGTGGTCTTCTGTCTTGGCCACGTAGTATTCGTTGGTGGGAATATCGTTGATAACGGCGTCCACGGCACCCTGTTTCAAATCCAGGAAGGCGTCGCTCAGGGTGCTGTAGGTGCGGACATTGGCCCCTTCGATTTTGCGGGCCGCCTCTTCTCCCGTGGATCCGATGGTGACGCCCAGGGTTTTACCAGAAAGGTCCGCCTTCGATTGGATATCCCGGTTATCACTCTTCACCACCACCCCAAGGCCGGCAATGTAGTAGGGTTTGGAGAAATCCACAGACTGCTTCCTGTCTTCTGTGACGGTGATGTCATTGATGGCCACGTCCAGGTCTCCCGACTTCAGGGCAGGAATGAGGCCGTCGAAATTCACATTCCTGATTTCCGTGGTCAGTCCCTCTTCCTTTGCAATGGCTTTAATAATGTCCACGTCAAAGCCTTCATATTCTTTGGTGTCCATGTTCTGGAAACCAAAGGGCGGATAGGCAGCATCCATGCCCACCCGAAGGACAGAGGACTGCTTCTCCTGTCCGCAGCCGGTGACTATGGTAAGGCCTAAAAGAAGGGCCAGAAAAAGAAATAGTTTTTTCATAGGGATTCTCCTTTCTAAAAAGGGGTCATGGACACGCCCTTTGGGCGTGAAGGCTCGGAGGGTTCGGCGCCCATGGGACACGCCTTCGGCGTGAGGGTTCAGAAGGTTCAAAAGGTTCTGCCCGCTTTCAGCGTGCGGGTTCAAAAGGTTGAGGTGGCGGCTGCGCCGCAATTTTATAGCCGCCGGAGGCGGCTTATATGATGGCGCCGGAAGGCGCCGTACCTCGCCAGCGCAGCGATACTACATAACTTCCTCTGAACCAGCCCGCTCTGTGGGCGGAACCTGAGGCCTCCAGGGGCGCAGCCCCGGCGAGGCCTTGAACCCGGGCGCCGAAGGCGCCTGAACCCTCTTGCTTTCGGGAATACTGTTTTCTGATGTCTGTCGCCTGATGGTCTGATGTCTTCCCGCCGACTGGTATTCTTTAGTGGACTAGTGAGCTAGCAGCAGCCATTAGCGGTACTCACCGAGATTCTTCACTGCGTTCAGAATAACAGTGTCCAGCGGGAAGCGGACAGCCGACAGCGGTAAGCCGACAACTGATGGCCGGTATCTGCCCCCTGAGCGAATGCGAACACAACCTTCAGCCCCAGCGGAAGCGCCGGGCTGTCGCCCCTCCACGCCGAAAGGCGTGGGCCCCTTCGGGAATACAGCCCCGGCAGGAAGCAGGCAGCAGACAGCGGATTAAGTTCCATGCAGGGGATTATGCACATTGAAGGGCATGAGGTTGTCCAGGCTGTAGGGCGTTTCCTGGTATACGAAGTTCAGCCAGTTGTGGTAGAAAAGATGGGCGTAGCTGCACCAAACGAATCTCGGCCTTTCCTGGGGATCGTCGTAGGGATAGTAATTTTCCGGCAGACGGATGGGGAGGCCCTTTTCCCGGTCCCGCTTATATTCCCATTCCAAGGTGCGCAGGTCGTATTCAAAGTGGCCCAGCACGAAAATGCGGCGGGATTCCTTGTCGGAAATGATGTTGATGCCGTTATCTTCGGACCGGGAAAGGACGGTGAGGTCCGGCGTGGCGTCTACCTTCCTGTCGTCAATGGAGGTATGCCTGGACTGGGGGATGAAATAGCGGTCATCGAAGCCCCGAAGGAGGGGATGGTAGGAAAGGGTAAGGTTGTACTGGTAAATGCCGAAGAGCTTCCTTGGAAGGATTCTCTTTTCCACGCCGTAATCCCGGTAAAGCCCTGCCTGGGCGGCCCAGCAGAAATGGAGGGTGGAGAATACATGGGTATCGGCCCAGTTGAAATATTTCAGCATTTCCGGCCAGTAATCCACTTCTTCATAGGGCATTTTCTCCACCGGTGCTCCGGTGATGATGAAGCCGTCGTATTTCCTGTCCTTAATATCATCAAAGGTGAGGTAGTTTTCATCCAGATAGGACCGGTCCGTATGGGTGGTCTCCCTGGAGGCGATGCGGGCAAAATCCACATCCAGCTGCAGCGGCGTATCCCCCAGAAGACGGAGAAGCTGTACTTCCGTCGGTTTCTTAATGGGCATGAGATTCAGGATGAGAATCTTCAGGGGACGGATATCCTGGGTGCGGGCCCTTTTCTCTCCAATGGTTACGATACCTTCCTTCTTCAGTTCCGAAATGGCATCCAAACCGTCTGCAATTTTAATCGGCAAAATGAAAACCTCCTTGTAAAAGCATGTGCATGCAATAAAAAAAATCCCGTCCCCTAAGGGACGAGATACTCGTGTTACCACCCAATTTCATCTTTCCGTCGCCGGAAAGACCTCACAGGTACGCCGGCCATGCCTTGATACCCTGTCTCTGTAACGGGAGACTCCCGGACTGCTTCACCATTCAGCATATCAAGCTCAGAGGCCATCTTCTCCATGCTATCCTGTGCTCCTTCTCACCAGCCGGAGCTCTCTTTGCCATTCCTGCACGGGTACTCTTCTCTTCCCTGCTTCTTTGAAATTATAGCTATTTTAAACTGTCCACAGGTAAATGTCAATAGGGGCTGCTTTTGGCGGCTCTGTAGCTCTATGCAAATACAATGCTAAACTGTATTCCCGAAGGTTGACGCGCCCATACGGGCGCGAGGGTTGAGGCAGCCGACGGGCCTTACGGCCCTGGGCCGCCAGGGTTCTGTCCGGAATCGGCTAACGCCTTCCGGACAGGTTGAGGGCTCCGCCCAGGGTAGTTATATAATATCGCTGCGCTGGCGAGGTACGGCGCCTGTCGGCGCCATTTTATTGCCGCCTTTGGCGGCATATACTCATCGCCCGTCAAGGCGATACCACGCCCTTCGGCCCAGAGGGCCATTGCCCCCTGCATCGGTCAGCCGACAAAAGGAAGGCCCTTTTATGTGCAGGCTAAGGGCCTTCTGTGGCTGACTTGGAGGTCCTATGCAGGACCTCCACAATACTTTATAACTCCCTTTTGAACCAGCCCGCTCTGTGGGCGGAACCTGAGCCGCCCAGGGCGAAGAGCCCGATGGCGGCTTGAACCCGGGCGCCAAAGGCGCCTGAACCCCCTTTCTGTCAGGAATACTGCCCATCAGACAACAGCAGCGGTAAGCCGCAGCGGACAGCGGTAAGCGAACCTTTCACTCCCACACCAGCTCATCCCTGTGAAATTGTGAAGAAAAATATAGGGTACACATTTCCCCATGTCTTTCGAGTCTCCAAAAGGGGCTTCCATTCTTATATTGATTTCTTTCTTTCCATTGGGCATGGACAGTGGATGGATTCTGTTTTTTGGCTTTATCCTCCATTTTTCTTTTCTTTTTACAAGATTTGGTTCAGTTGACATTTTCTTGACATAATCTTTTCCCTCTTTTTTCTTCTCCTTCTTTTCTCTGTGAAAAGTCAATTCACAATTTTTCTTCCTGTGGACAAGTGAATGTCCCCGAAAATCCCTATGGTGTCTTTTGTGATTTTTTTATTTCCCCCATTCCGTCCATACTTATTCACAGTTATTCACAAATTTCTGTGTATATCTCCGGTGGACACCTTTCTTTTTCCTGCGAATTGTCTATATATGTGATTCTCATTTCGTAGTTATGAACAGCATGTGAATAACTCTGTGAAAAAGTGAAGATTTATGAAGTAGGGAAATAAGTATACCTTTTATCCCCCATTTCCTTTCTGCCACGAAAAAAGAGCCACGGAAATCCGCAGCTCTTTTCAAGAGTACCATTAAGAGTACCATTATTTATCTTCTTCAATAGGATAGTCCTGGAGGGCGTCGTACCCTTCTTCGCCGGTGCGGATTTTCACTGCATTGTCCACGGTGGAGACGAAGATCTTACCGTCGCCGTACTTGCCGGTGTAGAGCGCTTTCTTGGCCACTTCGATGACCGTCCTCGGGGAAATCTTGGATACTACGATATCCACCCGCACCTTCGGAAGGAGTTTAGCGGAAACAGCAGCGCCGCGGTACATCTGGGTCTGTCCTTTTTCAAGGCCGAAGCCCAGGGCCTGGGTAACGGTCATGCCTGTAATGCCGATGGCTTCCATGGCTGCTTTCAGAATTTCAAAACGCTTGTCCGAAGTAATGATGGTGACGCAGTAGAGGTAATGGCCGTCTGCCGGAATAGCTTTGGGAACTGCGGTTTCCGGCAGGTCCTTGTCCACAGGGATTTCCACTGCATTTTTCGGTGCTTTGCCGGCTTCGATTTTTTCTTCCGCCGTTTCAGGAACCATCATGAAATCTGCATAGGCAGAAGCCAGGCCGTGTTCTTCAAAGTCCAGGCCGTTGATTTCTTCTTCACGGCTTACGCGGAGGCCGATGGTGGCACGGATGATGCGGAATACAATGTTAATGGCAATGAATACGTACACAGCCACTGCCACCACACCAAGAATCTGGATGAAGAGGTAATGGGGGTCTCCTGTGTAGAGGAGGCCGTCGGATTCGGAGAAGAAACCGGTCAGAATGGTGCCCAGGGCGCCGCAGCCGCCGTGGGCGGCAATAGCACCGACGGGGTCATCGATTTTCATTTTCTGGTCGATGAATTCAACGGCATAGACAATGAATACGCCGGCAATGAGGCCGATGAAGAAGGAGCCGGGAACGGTGACGGTGTCGCAGCCGGCGGTAATGGCCACCAGGCCTGCCAGTCCGCCGTTCAGTGTCATGGACACATCGGGCTTTCCGTATTTCACCCAGGTCACAATCATGGTGGTGCAGGCGGCTGCCGCTGCGGCCAGGTTGGTGGTAATCATGATATGTCCTGCGGATTCAATGGTCTTGTCTCCGGTCATGGAAACGGTGGAGCCGCCGTTGAATCCGAACCAGCCCATCCACAGGATGAACATACCCAGGCAGGCCAGGGTGATGCTGTGGCCGGGGATGGCGTTCACACTGCCGTCCTTGTTGTACTTGCCGATTCTGGGTCCCAGGAGCCATGCCCCTACGAAGGCGCACACGCCGCCTACCAGATGGACGCAGGTGGAACCGGCGAAATCATGGAAGCCCAGCTCCGAAAGCCAGCCACCGCCCCAGATCCAGTGGCCCGAAATGGGATAGATCAACAGGGAAATCAGTACGGAATATACGCAGTAGGCGGAGAACTTCGTCCGTTCTGCCATGGCCCCGGATACAATGGTGGCGGAGGTGGCACAGAACACGGTCTGGAAGAACAGGTATGCCATCGGCGTATACCCTGCATCATCGGGCACCTGGAAATGGGTGACGAAGAGATCCGGCGTACCGATAATGCCGCCAATGTCCGTGCCGAACATGAGGCCGAAGCCAAGGAACCAGAACACCACGGTGCCCAGGGCAAAGTCCATGAAATTCTTCATGACAATGTTGCCTGCATTCTTCGCACGGGTCAGTCCCGTTTCCACCATGGCAAACCCCGGCTGCATGAAGTACACCAGAATGGCGCCTAAAAGCACCCAGATGGTGTCCACCGATGAATACCGTCCCTCCGGCTCCGCTGCCATAGCCACCGCCGGTGTGGCCAGGGCAGCCAGAAGCAGAGGCCACTTTCGAATGACTGCTTCCATTTTTATCATAAAACCCACTCCCTCTCTGAACAAAAAATGTCTGAGGGAACGGCGGCTTTTTCTAGGGAAGCACTGATTAATTCGCAGAATCGAATTTCATATGTATTTTTATCCAATGCTGCGTCATAAGTCTCCTTAAATAGCTCGCTATTCGCGTCGACTTATTCCTTGCATTGGATAAAAATCCAAGAATGAAATCCGATAACGATTTAATCAGCGCTTCCCTAGAAAAGGCAAGGGGGCCCGGAAATGTTCCGGGCCCCCTTGTCCAAAAGAAAAAGCCTGATGTGAACCATTCACTATCAGACATCTTTGTCAAAAATATGTAATTCTGACCTTTCGGTCCTTTGTATGTTAATAGGATACAATAGCATTTAGTATCCGTCAAGGGGGAAAATGAAATTGGCCGCGAAAGCGGCCTGCTTCTCTACACCAATAGGGCGCTAAGCTGTATTCCCGAAGGTTGACGCGCCCATACGGGCGCGAGGGTTGAGGCAGCCATCGGGCCTGACGGCCCTGGGCCGCCAGGGTTCTGTCCGGGACCGGCTGCGCCTCCCGGACAGGTTGAGGGCTCCGCCCAGGGTAGTTATGTAGAATCGCTGCCGCTGGGGAGGTAGGCGCCTGTCGGCGCCATTTTATTGCCGCCTGTGGCGGCATATATACTCATCGCCCATCAGGGCGATACCACCACCCTCGGCCCGGAGGGCCGCTGCCCCTCCTTCTTTTTGGAATATAGCCCGGCCGAAAGCGGGAAGCCAACAGCCGACAGCCATGTCACCCACTGTCTCACTGTCTCACTGTCACACTCTCTCACTATCCCCCAGGTCATGCTTTTTCCGATTCATTTCCGCGGCATCTATACCGAATACTCATACTCCCATGATTTCAAGTTTTCAAAACCCATGGCCGGTGTTATAGTAGAGGAAGCGGACCGAAAGGCGATTTTCCTTTATAACGGCCCAATCATTTCATTCTAGGAGGCATAAAATGGCGAATTACAATCCTTACGAAAACATGCTTGATGTGTTGGACAAAGCAGCCCAGGTGCTGGGTTACAAAAAAGAGGATTATGAATTTGTACGGTATCCGGAAAGGGAACTCACCGTGAGCATTCCTATCCGCATGGACGACGGCCATGTGGAGGTCTTCTCCGGCTACCGTGTGCAGCACTCCACCGCCCGGGGCGCAGCGAAGGGCGGCATCCGTTTCCATCCCCAGTCCGATGAAAATGAAGTAAAGGCACTGGCTGCGTGGATGACCATTAAGAATGCTATCGGAAATATTCCCTACGGCGGCGCCAAAGGCGGCATCCGGGTGGACCCCCACAAGCTTTCCGCAAGAGAACTGGAACGGCTGACCCGCGGCTATGTACGGAAGATTTACCCCATCATCGGGCCCGATAAGGACGTACCGGCGCCGGATGTGAATACCAATGGCCAGATCATGGCATGGATTGCCGACGAATACGCCGCCCTCTCCGGCAGCTGGCAGCCCGGCGTGGTGACCGGCAAGCCCCTTGCCACCGGCGGTTCCCTGGGAAGAAATGAAGCCACCGGCCGGGGCCTTCTCTTCACCCTCCTGACCTGGTGTGAAAAGAACCACAAGGACATCAAGGACCTCACCATGGCTGTCCAGGGCTTCGGCAACGTAGGCTCCGTAGGTGCCCTCCTCATGCACCAGGAAGGCGTGAAAATCACCACCATCGGCGATATCAACGGCACCTGGCACAACCCCAAGGGCCTTGACATCGAAGCCATGTACGTATACGCCAACTCCCACGGCCGTTCCCTGAAGGGCTACACCGAAGCAGGCGCCGAAATCATTCCGGACAGCGAGCTTTTCAGCCAGGACGTGGACGTTCTCTTCATGGCTGCCCTGGAAAACCAGCTCAACGGAAGCACCATGGAAAAGGTCAAAGCGCCCCTTATCCTGGAAGGCGCCAACGGCCCCACCACGGAAGAAGCAGATGCTTACTTTGAAAAGCAGGGCATCGAAGTGCTGCCGGACGTCATGAGCAACGTAGGCGGCGTGGTGGGCTCCTACTTCGAATGGGTACAGAACCGCACCGGCTACTACTGGACTGAAGAGGAATACAATGAGCGTCTCCGGAAAAAAATGAGAGAAGCCTATGAAGATGTGTATGCACTGAAGGAAAAATATCACGTCACCTACCGTCTGGCCGCTTACATGCTGGCCCTGCAGCGGGTAGTGGAAGCACAGAACACCAGAGGATTCCTGGGATAATCGGAATATCTCGCATATAAAAAGAGGGCCCCTGTGAAATGACAGCCGTCATTTCGCAGGGTCCCTCTTTTTTATATGATATAATCGGGAAAGAAAATCTGCTAAGGAAGCGCTGATTAAATTGTTATCGAATTACTCAGTGCTTCCTTAGGAACCGGATAAATTCGCAGGCTTCCTCTTTTCTTAAGGAAACCGGCACTGTGAATACAGCCTTTTCATACAGTTCATTCATATTTCATAGAAGGAGATACATATCATATGTTTATCATAGGATGTCATTTATCTGTTTCCAAAGGTTTCCTTGCCATGGGAAAAACCGCTACCGCCATCGGCGGCAATACATTCCAGTTCTTTCCCAGAAATCCCCGGGGCGGACAGGCTAAGCCTCTTATCGAAGAGGACGTGGATGCCCTTTCCCGGTGGATGGAGGAGCACCATTTCGGCCCCATCCTCTGCCACGGCGCCTACACCATGAACGGCGCTTCCACGAAGGATTCGGTGCGGGAATTTGCCAGGACCGCCATGCGGGAGGACCTGGCAAAAACCGCCCACCTTCCCCGCTGTATGTACAATTTCCACCCCGGCGCCCACCTGAAGCAGGGCGTAGACAGGGCGGTCATCCTTATCGCCGACATGCTGAACTACGCCATGGACCAGGAAGAGCTGCCAAAGTATGTACTTCTGGAAACCATGGCCGGCAAAGGCACCGAAGTGGGCCGCACCTTCGAAGAACTGGCGGCCATTATGGAAAAGGTGGAACGGAAGGACCGGCTGGGCGTGTGCCTGGACACCTGCCATGTGTACGACGGCGGCTATGACATAAGAGACAGCCTGGACAGTGTGCTCCATCACTTCGATGAAATCATCGGCCTTTCCCGCCTCCACGCCATCCACCTGAACGATGACAAGAACCCCCTGGGGAGCCACAAGGACCGCCACGAAAAAATCGGCGAAGGCACCCTGGGCCTTGACGCCATCGCCCGCATCATCAACCACCCCCTGCTGAAGGACCTCCCCTTCTACCTGGAAACGCCAAACGAACTCCCGGGCTATGAAAAGGAAATCGCCCTGCTGAAAAGCCTGCGGGAAGCATGAATAGCAGCTATGGAGCCGGCACTTTTCTACATATTTCTTAGAAAATCATGATATAATACATTAAGAAAGGAAATGGGTATGTGCAGTTCATCTGATTTAAGGAAGCACTGATTAATTCGCAGAATCGAATTTCATATGTATTTTTATCCAATGCTGCGTCATAAGTCTCCTTAAATAGCTCGCTATTCGCGTCGACTTATTCCTTGCATTGAATAAAAATACAAGAATGAAATCCGATAACGATTTAATCAGCGCTTCCTTAAAAAAGGTCATTCATCTGATGGTCGAAGCATACCGGTCGGTTTTTGGAAATAGTATGGTCCAAATTATCCTGTACGGTTCCTATGCCCGGGAAGATTTTACAGACGAATCCGACTTGAACCTGGCTGCCATCGTAATCGGCCATCGCAGGGAACTGCAGCAGAAATTGAGAAGGATATGGGCTATTTCCTCTGATTTAGAGCTGGAATATGGCATACTCATTTCCCCGACAGTCATTCCCTATGATGAATATGTGGAATATAAGAAAGATGTTCCCTATTACCGGAATATCAGCAGGGAAGGTGTGAATCTGGATGTTTAAGGCCACTGGAATCATGAAGATTCCTTTCATTTCAAAATTTTTTATCTGGTCATTCAGCCGTCAGCATTGACCTGCCCGGCAGGGTGAATAAGGAAGTGTAGGAAGAGGAATTTGCAAAGAGGCAGGTTCCTCTTTTCTATCAGCAAAGGAGGCAGCTATGAAATTTATCCATACAGCAGACTGGCATCTGGGGAAGCTCCTGAAGGAGCACAGCATGACGGAGGACCAGGAGTGGCTTTTGAATAACCGTTTTCTTCCTCTGGTGGACGAGGAGAAGCCGGATGCCATTCTTTTGTCCGGCGATGTGTACGACCGCTCCTATCCGCCGGAGGAGGCGGTGGAGCTTTTTGACCGCATGACCGAGGAAATCGTGGGGAAGCGGAAGATTCCCTTTATCATCATCAGCGGCAACCATGACAGTGCGGAGCGTCTGGCCGTGGCAAGCCGCCTTTTGAAGTGGCAGGGCCTTTATATTTTCGGCCCCCTCACCCGTCTTTCGCCGGTGATTCTGGAGGACGCATGGGGAAAGGTGGCTTTCTGCCCCCTTCCCTATGCAGAGCCTGCCCGGGTGCGGGTGATGATGAATGTGCTTGGCCTGGAGGGCACAGAAGATATCCATTCCTATGAGGACGCAGAGAAGGCGCTGTCCGATTATCTCCTTTCCCTTCTTCCAGATGAACCTATGCGGAAGGTGGCCCTGGCCCATGCCTTTGCCGCGGGAGGCACGCCTTCGGAATCGGAGCGGCCCCTTTCCATCGGCGGCTATGACCGCATCGGCGATACCGTTTTTGAGGGCTACGACTACACCGCCCTGGGCCACCTCCACCGGCCCCAGAAGACGCAGAAGGATTCGGAGAAAATCCAGTACAGCGGCAGTCTCATGCGCTATTCCTTCGACGAAGTGAACCAGAAGAAGGGCGTCATCCTCTGCGATTTGGATAAGGATGGCAAGGTGCATACGGAATTTAAGGAAATGGTGCCCCGCTATCAGGTGCGCTGCATGGAAGGGGCCTTTGATGTCCTCATGGGAGAGGGAACGGAGCCTTCCGATGATTACCTGCAGATCCGCCTCACCGATGAAGCACCGGTGATTGACGCCATGCCCAAGCTTCGGACGAAATTTCCCCACGCCCTGGGAGTGGAGCAGGACATGGGATACAAAGAGGATGAAGGAAACCGGGATATCCATCTGGAGCAGATGAGCGATGAGGACATATTGAAACGGTTCGTCCACCAGTTCCGGGACCGGGATTTGTCGGAGGACGAGGAAAAACTGGCCCTTGATACCTGGGAAAGGGTGTACAGAAAGGAGAATGCACAATGAGACCGCTGAAATTGACCATGCGGGCCTTCGGCCCCTACGCGGGAGAAACAGTCATTGATTTTGACAAACTGGACGGGCGGCACCTCTTCCTTATCTGCGGCCCCACCGGCGCCGGAAAGACCACCATCCTGGACGCCATGTGCTATGCCCTCTACGGCAAGACAAGCGGCGACCGCACCGGCAGCCACATGCGGAGCGACTATGCCTCCACCGCCCAGAAGACGGAAGTAATTTTTGATTTCATGATCGGTGGGAAAACCTACCGCGCCATCCGAAGCCCGGAGCAGACCATCGACAAAAAGCGGGGCAGGGGGCAGACAAGGGCGGCCATGCAGGCCTCCCTGTCGGAGCTGGAGGACGGAAAGGAAATCCGCACCATCCGCACCGGCGTGGAGGAAGCGGCGGGTAAACTCATCGGATTAAACGCCAGCCAGTTCTGCCAGGTCATCCTCCTGCCCCAGGGGGATTTCCGAAAGCTCCTGGTGGCTAAGGCCGATGAAAGGGAAGCCATCTTGAAGCAGCTCTTTAAGACCCAGCGGTTCAGCGATTTCCAGAATGAACTGCGCCTTTCCCTGAATGAGCTTCTGAAAAAGAAGGCCGCAGAGGATACGGAGCTTGCCGCCACCCTCTCCATGGCCGCTGTGTCCAATGAGGACGAGCTGAAAGCACAGACAGAGGAAACGGTCCGTTTTCTGGAAGACATCAAAAAGAAGAGGGAAGAAGAGGACCGAAAATACGCCGATTTCCAGAAGAACTACCAGAAAGCGGCGGTTCTCTCCACCCATTTTGAAACACTGGCAAAGGCAGAGGCCCAGCTGAAGGCCCTTCGGGAAAAAGAAGAAGAAATGAAAAAGGCGGAGGAAAGTCTTAAGTACATCCGCTCTGCCCGGGAGCTGGCCCCCTATTTTGAGAACCTGGATAAAATTTCAAACGACGGGAAGCTGGTAAGAAAGAATCGGGACCGCTGCGAAGCTGAAAGGGATAAAGCCGCCGCCAAAAAGGAGAAACTGGCCGAAAAATCAGCGCAGCTGGAAGCCAGAAAAGACGAAATAGAAGGATACCGCCGGAAATCGGCGGAAATGGTGCAGTGGATGCCGAAGGCCAAAGCCTACGGCGCCACCCTTCGGGAAGTGAACCGGCTCACAGAGAAGGTGATGGAAGCGCAGGCGGAGCTGCAGAAACTTAACGCCAAAGCGGAAGCAGACAGGAAAATCAAGGAACAGGCGGAAGCGGAAGCAGAATCCCTCCGCCGGGACTACATCTTCGGGCAGGCCGCTATCTTGGCCAGCCAGCTGAAAGAGGGAGAGCCATGCCCGGTGTGCGGCTCCATCCACCATCCCCACCCCGCCGTATCGGACAAAAAACTGCCTACGGAGGACGAAGTGAAAAAGGCCCAGGAAAGGGCGGCCAAAGCGGCAGAAACCTGGAGCGACAGCACCCAGCTGGCCCAGCAGTACCAGGTTTCCGCCTACGTATCCGCCATTTCCGAGCAGGGCTACGCCCAGGCAAAAATGCGGACTTTGGAGGACGTGCCGGAAGAATTCAGAAAGCCCATTGCTTTAAGGAATGCCATCCACAGGCTGAATGAAGAAATCCAGCGCTGGGAAAAGGAAACGGCGGATACCGCCAAAGCCAGGGAGCAGGCAGTCTCCGCCTTTGCTGCCGCCGACGCAGGATATAAGGCAGCCGACGCCCAGCGGGAAAAACTGGCCAAAGACTACGAAGACGGCACAAAGGCACTGGGTGAAAAATCGAAAGAGGCCGGCTTTGAAAGCCTTTCTTCCTGCCGCAGCTGGTACGAAAGAAGGGGTGATGAAAAAGCCCTGACCGATGCCCTTGAAACATACCGCCGCCTGCGCCAGGGCGCCGAAAAGGTGCAGTCCGACGAAACCGATTTCCTCAAAGGAAGCGAGAAACCGGACATGGCCCGCCTGGGCCGGGAGGATTTGGACCACCAGAGTGCCATCCGCAGGATGGTGAAAATGATTTCCGACGGAGAAAACAGGAAGAAACTTCTGGAGGACACGGCGGCCAAAGTGAAGGACATTGCAGAGCGCCACGAAAAGACGCTGAAGGACACCAGCCTGGTGTCGGGACTCTACAACCTCACCAGAGGTGAAAAATCCCGCATTACCCTGGAAAGGTACGTGCTTGGCGCCCTTTTGGATGAAGTGGCCAAGGCCGCAAACCTGCGCCTTCTGGACATGAGCCACCACCGCTACAGCCTTCACCGCATGGCCGGCGACAGCACCGACGGAAGGGGCGGCCTCACCCTGGAAGTGTCCGACAGCTACACCGGCCGCTCCCGCCCCGCCAATACCCTCTCCGGCGGCGAAACCTTCCTGGCCTCCCTCTCCCTAGCCCTGGGTCTGGCGGACGTGGTGCAGGCCAAACAGGGCGGCGTGCGGCTGGACACCATGTTCATCGACGAAGGCTTCGGCACCCTGGACCCGGAGGCCCTGAACAGCGCCATGAATACATTAATCGACCTGCAGAACACCGGCCGTCTGGTGGGCATCATCTCCCACGTGCCGGAACTGGAAGAACGGATTGATGCCAGGCTCAAGGTGACACCGGCAGAAAAAGGAAGCAAAGCGGAGTTTGAAATACTGGAATGACTGAGTGTCAATAGTGGCGGGCAGCTGTATTCCCGAATGGCAGTAAAGGGGCGCCGCTCCGCGGCAGGTTGTGAAAAAGGGTTGTGAGGGCAAAGGTTCAGAAGGTTCAAAGGGTTGTGGTGGCGCCCTTCGGGCGCATTATAAAATGGCGGCACGCTCCCTGCCTCCACGGAGTGGACTTTATAACTCCCTCTGAACCAGCCCGCTCTGTGGGCGGAACCTGAGCCGCCCAGGGCGCAGCCCGACGGCGGCTTGAACCCGGGCGCCGCAGGCGCCGGAACCCTCTTGCTTTCGGGAATACTGTCCAGCAGCCAACAGCAGCGGTAAGCCGGCAGCCGACAGCTGATAGCCGACAGCCCTCCTCCTCACTGTCTCACTGTCCCACTGTCCCACTTTCCACTAGCTCACCAGCTCACCAGCACACCAGTCCACTAAAATATGCTAAAATATAAAGTACGAATATCATTTCACGAAGGGAGGCATTTTTTTGGCTGATACATTTCAAGGAAAAAATTTCCAGCCCAAGAAGGACTGGAAGAAGAAATCGGACACCGATACCATGATTGTATCCCGGGTGCCTCCGCAGAATATTGATGCGGAGAAGTCGGTGCTGGGTGCCATGATGCTGGACAAGGACGCCATCCTGACAGCGGAGGACCTGCTCACGGCTGCCGATTTCTACCGGGAAGCCAATGCCATTATTTTTCAGGCCATCCTGAATCTCTCCCACCGGGGCGAACCGGCGGATATCCTCACGGTGACGGAGGAATTGAAGCGCATGGGGCGGCTGGACGATGTGGGCGGCGTTCTCTATGTAAATGAACTTCCCGCCAACGTGGTGACCACGAAGTCCGTGGACCGCCATGCGGAAATCGTGGCGGGGAAGGCAAAACTCCGCCGGCTTATCGACGCCGCCGGCACCATTGCCGATGAAGCCTATTCGGAGCGGCAGGACGTGGCAGACATTACGGACGACGCGGAGAAATCCATTCTGGAGGTGACCCGGGACGAAAGGCGTTCCGATTTCACCCCCATCGGCGAGGCCGTGCAGAATGAACTGCAGGAAATCACAAGGAAATTCCGGAACAAGGAATCCATCACCGGTCTGGCCAGCGGCTTTCCCTCCCTGGACGCCCTCACCAGCGGCTTCCAGAAGGGCGATTTCATCATCGTCGCCGCCCGCCCATCCATGGGTAAAACCGCCTTCGTACTGAACATCGCCAAGAACATGAGTATTTCCTCCGCCCATCGAAGCGTGGCCTTTTTCTCCCTGGAAATGTCGAGGGAGCAGCTGGTGCAGCGTCTCCTCTGCTCCACGGCCCTGGTGGACAGCTCCCGCCTCCGCACCGGCCGCATTTCCACCCAGAAAGAATGGGACCAGCTGGCCAACGCCGCCAGCGTGCTCATGGATGCGCCCCTCTATATCGACGACACGCCGGGCATTTCCGTTTCGGAAATCCGCTCCAAGTGCCGCCGCCTGAAAGCGGAGCACGGCCTGGACATCATCATGATCGACTACCTCCAGCTCATGCAGGCCAAGAACGTTTCCCGAAACGGCGACAACCGGCAGCAGGAAATTTCAGAAATCTCCCGCTCCCTGAAGAGCCTGGCCAGGGAGCTCAACGTGCCGGTGATTGCCCTGTCCCAGCTCTCCCGAAGCGTGGAATCCAGGCAGGACCACCGTCCCTTCCTTTCGGATCTCCGTGAATCGGGCTCCCTGGAACAGGATGCGGACATGGTAAGCTTTCTCTACCGCGAGGCCTACTACAACCGTGAAATCGAAGACGACGACCCGCGGAAGAATGAAACGGAAATCATTCTGGCCAAGAACAGAAACGGTCCGGTGGACACGGTGAAACTCCACTTCGCCGGCCAGTTCACCCTCTTCTACGAAATCACCAACCAGGAACCACCGCCGGATATGCAGTAGGCTTTGAGTCAATGGTGCTGGCTGGATGTATTCCCGAACGCAAGAGGGTTCAGGCGCCTGCGGCGCCCGGGTTCAAGCCACCGTCGGGCTGACGCCCTGGGCGGCTCAGGTTCCGCCCACAGAGCGGGCTGGTTCAAAGGGGAGTTATATAGTATCGCTGCGCTGGCGAGGTACGGCGCCTTTCGGCGCCATGTTATAAGCCGCCTTCGGCGGCTGGCTATAAAATTGCGGCGAAGCCGCCACCACAACCCTCTGAACCCGCCCGCTGAAAGCGGGCAGAACCTTCTGAACCTTTTGAACCCGGGCCGCCAAAGGCGGCCCATTAATAAAGAACCGGGTGATACCATTGGATTTATTTGGACATGAAGACCCCGAAGAATATGCAGAGCGCCGCCATCGGGAGCTTTATGGAAACGGGGAAATGGAGACCTATCCCTCCCATGAGGCTCTGGCCAAAGCCATTCGTAGCTGCAGCCGCTGTCCGCTCCGGAAAGAAGGGGGACTGGGCCCCGTGCTTTCCACGGGACCTTCCGATTCGCCCCTCATGATTGTGGGGGAAGGCCCCGGCGGCGTCGAGGATGATTACGGAGGACCCCTGGTGGGCCCCTCCGGACAGCTTCTGGACAAAGCCCTTCTCTCCGTAGGGATTACCAGGGACCATGTGTATGTGACGAACATCGTCAAATGCCGCCCCCGGGGAAACCGGACACCCACCATGGAAGAAGGCCGCTTCTGCGGTTCCATATGGCTTGCCGCAGAAATCGCCCTGGTGAAGCCCAAGGTCATCGTAGGCCTTGGCAAGGTGGCCCTCCGATTCTTTCTGGGCCGGGAAGCGGGCATCATCCGCTCCCGGGGCCACTGGATCGACTACCACGGCATACCTGTCATGCCCACCTTCCATCCTGCCTACCTGCTCCGGCAGAGCGGGCGGAGCCTGGTGGATGCCAAATGGCAGGTATACTATGACCTTCTGGCTGCCAAGGAAAAAGCAGCGTCCCTTGCGCCGAAGTGGGTGTGGAAAAGCAAAACCATGCCGAACCTTCTGGAAAATCTGGCAGAAGAGCGGAAACGGCGGCACGAAGGACATCCTATTTCATAATTACAATATAAAAAGGGGATTGAATTGATTAAACGTATCATTCTGGCAGCCGCCCTGTGCGCTGCCCTGGGGACCTGCGGTTTCACAGAAGTAAGCGCCGCAGAGGAAACAAACGGAAATGAAGAAATCACTGTCATCAAGGGAAAAATCCTGAGAACCGAAACGGTGAAAAGAGCAGACAAACACAGCAAAGCCCAAAAGGCAGAGAAAAAAGAAAAGGCCGCTGTCAAAAAAGAACAGAAAGCGCTCCTTTCCAAAGAAAAAGCAAAGACCGCAGAACCCGAAAAAACGGTGAAAGCGGCCAAACAGGAGCCCGCCGTAGACAAGGCAGCAGAAACGGCTCCGAAAGATGCGGAAGCTGTGAAAAAAGCACCGGAGAAGCCGCGGTTTGAAGACAAGCGCATTGAAATCAACCTGGCCAGCCGCCTCCTTACCCTTTACCAGGGAGACGTGGGCATCCGCATGTACCCCATTGCCCCCGGCAAACCTTCCTCTCCCACCCCCACCGGCAGACGTACCGTGGTGGATATGGAAGTGAATCCCACCTGGATTGACCCGGACAGCGGCACCACCATTCCCTCCGGCCCTGACTGCCCCATCGGCTACCGCTGGATCGGCATCGGCGGCAACTACGGCATCCACGGCACCAACGTGCCCTCCGCCATCGGCACCTACGCCTCCCACGGCTGCGTCCGCATGAACGAAACGGACGTGGAAGACCTCTACGCCCACATCGTCAAAGGCATTCCCGTGGATATCCTTTACGAAAGGGTGGTGGTACAGCGGGAGGCAGACCACACCGTGGTGTACTACATCTATCCCGACGGCTACGGCAGAGAACCTCTGGACGTGAGCCGCGTGAAAGCAAAACTGGCCCCCTTCGGCGTTTCCGCCTATGTATCGGATGATGACATACAGCAGGCCATCGACGCTTCCGATGGAAATCCAAGGTACGTGGTGAAAGTCTATGACATGTACCTGGACGGAAAGAAACTGGACGCCAGAGCCCTTGGCAAAGACGGCCACATCTACCTCCCCGTCATGCCCCTGGCCCGGGCCGCCGGAGTGAAAGCGGAATGGTCCTCCAACTGGGGCGAAATCCGCACCCCCTACGGCAGCGCTAAAGCGGTCCTCAAAAACCGCTCCCTCCTCATCGACGCAGCCGACGCCCCTGCCCTCCTCCACCTCACAGGGAGCCTGGATAAAGACTATAATTATCAGATGAAATAGAGAAATCCCTCGGCGCAAAAGCGCCGGGGGGATTCCTTATTTCAGGGTTCCGTTTCGGAAAAGTTTCCTACTCAGTTGAAACACAGTCTCCCCAAGCCGGACAGGAAACTATTCGCGAAGGGTTTCCCACTCAGTTGAAACACAGTCTCCCCACGCCGGGCAGGAAACTCTCCTTCCACGATTTCCAACACTAAACCGCCAAAACGGTGTATAATGAAAAAAGCATAATCTCAAGAATGAAATCATCAGGAAAGGTGGAAATACTATGTACAATCTGATTTTCAAAAGACGAAGCGTCCGTTTCTTCAAGGACACCGACATTTCCAAAGTAGACATGCGCGAAATCCTCCGCGCCGGCATGTGGGCCCCCTCTGCCAAGAACCGTCAGCCCTGGAAATTCATCGTGGTCAAGGGAGAAAGCAAGAAAACGGCGCTCTCCCTCATGGAACAGGGCATTGAAAAATCAGAAAAGGGCGAAGGCGTCCTGGCCGGAGCACCGGAACTCTACACCAACGCCCGCTTCACCCTGCAGTGCATGCAGCAGGCCCCGGTGCTGGTTTTCATCGTGAACCCCAAAGGCCGTCCCCTCACCGACAACTGGACTGCCGCTGAAAAAATCCACGAACTTTCCGACGTACAGGCCATCGGCGCCGCTGCCGAAAACATGGCCCTCCAGGCAACCTCCATGGGCATCGGAAGCCTCTGGATCGGCAATATCTTCTTCGCCTACGAAGAACTCCATGACTGGCTGGGAGAAGGAGAAATGGTGATGGCCATGTCCTTCGGCTACCCCAACCACAACCCCTGCCCTCTGGCAAGAAAGAGCGAAGACGACGTCATCGAAGTAAGGCTCTAAGAAAAAAGCACGGCCCCGCGGCCGTGCTTTTTTAGTTTCCTGTCTGCTATGTGTCAATAACAGCTCACCCCGCTGTCATTTCGAGGGTCGGAAGCGGAGCCCCGAAATCCCCCTCCACGCATGACGCCACTGTCAACCCGCACCGCTGTCATTTCGAGCGAAGCGAAGAGAAGCCCCGAAATCTCCTTCCTCAAATGACACCCTTGTATTCCACACCAACAGAAAACTTTTCGCAGACAGTTTCCTGTCCGGCTTGTCACCTCTGTTTTTCACACCTGTTCACTAGTCCACCAGCACACTAGCTCACTAGGGAAGCGCTGATTAAATCGTTATCGGATTTCATTCTTGTATTTTTATTCAATGCAAGGAATCAGTCGACGCGAATAGCGAGCTATTTAAGGAGACTGATGACGAAGCATTGGATAAAAATACATATGAAATTCGATTCTGCGAATTAATCAGTGCTTCCCTAGCTCACCAGTCCCCCAGCTCACTCATTTCCCCTGAATCCTTTGATATTCTCCTGTACACTCCTGGCCGTATCCATGAGGCGGCCGGCCTTGTTCATGAGCTCATCCATCCGGTCATTTTTATACTCATACACCGTCATGCCGTCGGAAAGGGCCCTGCTTCCGGGACGGCCGCCGGAAATCTTTACATACAAATCTCCCACCACGCCGGTGGTGTCGATGGTGAACCGGGCGTCTTCGGGAATCATCGTTTTCTTCCGGATACTAAGGTCCAGCACCGCTTTCCCGTCCTCCACGCGGATTTTCCGCACATGGCCCACAGAGACCCCGGCATAAAGCACCTGGGCATTCTCCCGGATTCCCTGGGCATTGTCAAAAACCGCATGGACTTCGTAGTAGTCCTTGTGGAACCAGCGGGAAGGCTCAAGAAATAAGCCGGCTGTGCCGATAAAAAGCAGCAGGATAAAAGCGGCTATGCCTATTTTCGTTTCCCGGCTCATTTCTATGCCTCCTTTATAATGGGCCGCTTTGCGGCCCGGGTTCAAAGGGTTCACAAGGTTCAGAAGGTTCAAAGGGTTGAGGTGGCGCCCTTCGGGCGCATTATAAAATGGCGCCGCAGGCGCTCACCCTGCCTCCATGGAGTGAGCTTTATAACTCCCCTCTGAACCAGCCCGGAAGGCGAAGCCGTTCCCGGGCCGAACCCTCTTGCATTCGGGAATAATGTATGTCTGATTTCTGCCGTCTGACAGTCTGATATCTTCCCGCCGACTGGTATTTACCAGCGAAAGAGACACTAACGTCTTGCACCGAGATCCTTCGCTGCGCTCAGGATGACAGGTGGGAGGCGGGAAGTCTGAAGTCTGATGTCTGGATGTCTCCTTGCTGCCAGGAATACTGCCCAGCAGGTAATAGCAGCGGTAAGCGGCCAGCCCGCCAGCTCACTTAATCAAGAGTACCGGGCACTTCACGTGATGCACGGTGTAGTAGCTCACGCTGCCAAGGAACATGGAGGAGAAGGAATTCCTTCCACTGCTGCCCATGATAATGAGGTCCGCACCGTCATCTTCGGCGGTGAGGGCGATCATGACCTCCGGCGAACCCATGAGGATTTCCTGGCGTACCTTCACACCCTCCGGCACCCGTTCCATAAGGCGGGCCAGCACGGCGGCTCCCTTTTCCTTCAGCGGACTGGTGTCGTCGTTCTTTTCATTGAAATGGATGGTGAAATCGGGGGAGCTCATGCTTTCCGCATTGGCCACATAAATCACATGGACCTCTGCGCCCCAAAGCTTTGCCATGTCCATGCCGTAATTGAAAGCCCGGTCTGACATTTTCGAATCGTCCACCGGAATCAGAATCTTATGTATTTCTCTATCTATCATAAAAATCCCTTCTTTCTGCCTGCAGGAAATATCCCGCCAGGCCGCGATTTCAAAAAAGACAGACTATTTTACAATCAGTACCGGACATTTCGCATGATGCACGGTATAATGGCTTACGCTGCCCATGACGAAGGAAGAAACGGAACCTTTCCCGCTGTTGCCCATGACAATGAGATCCGCCCCCTCCGCCTCTGCCGTGCGGATGATGGACGATCCCGGCACGCCGATGGAAACGATTCTGTGCACCTTCACATCCTCAGGAGCGTCCTGGGCGTAGAGCGCAAGGATATCCTCCCCCTTCTTCTTCACAGAAGCCGTATCCGTCTCCGCCAGGCTCACCCGGTACACCGGATACATGAGGGTGTCCGCATCCACCACATAGAGAAGAATGATTTCCGCCTCCGTCTTCCGTGCAAAAGCCACGGCGTAAGAAAAGGCTCTCTCCGAAGCATCGGAGCCGTCAATGGGAACGAGTATTTTTTTGATGTCCATAATAAGACCTCCTTCGAACTGACACTTTCCCATAATTCCTTAATTATATTATAGCAGATTTCATGGTCCGCTGGGCCGCTTCGCGGCCTAGGGAAGCGCTGATTAAATCGTTATCGGATTTCATTCTTATATTTTTATTCAATGCAAGGAATAAGCCGACGCGAATAGCGAGCTATTTAAGGAGGCTTATGACGCAGCATTGGATAAAAATACATATGAAATTCGATTCTGCGAATTAATCAGTGCTTCCCTAGGTTCAGAAAGGAAGGTTGACGGCCTCAAAAGGCCGAAGGGGTCTTAAGGTTCAGAGGTTTGACAGGCCCTTGGCCTGAGGGTGGTGGTATCGCCGCCTTTGGCGGCGATGAGTATATATGCCGCTCCGCGCCCGCTGCCTTTCGGCGACGAAATCATTCACCTCCGGGATGAGGTTCACGGGACTCATAAGCATCACAAAATATAGCACTGCAAATATCTCCCCCTCCGGGGTGGCAAGCGAACGTGATTTGTAAGGGAGCATAGCGACCTGAAAATCACGTGAGACGCTTTCCCGTGGAGCAGACGCCGCCGCAGGCGGCAGAAGGGGTGCATTTCCACGCGCGAAGCGCGGTTGTTTGGTTTTCTCGCTTTATCATCATAAGCTCCATTGCTGAAGCTGCCCAGCGTACATAGTTCCGCGCTATAGTGGGTAGAAAGATGGAGGTGCCAGCGAAGAATCTCGGTGCTTGACGTTTATGAGACAAACGGTGGTAAATACAAGCCAGCGGGAAGGCGCCGGTGCACATCGCTCAGCCCCCATCTATCTTCTACCATCTACCCTCTATCGTCTAATTAATGACCACCGGTCTAAAAAGACTTGCTTTATCGCTCAAAATTTCATATAATTTCTTTTATGCAGTCTCATATAGTACAAAAACTTATGCATTGAAAGGAATACCACAGTGATCGAAGCCATTTATAAAAGAAGAAGTATACGTCATTTCCTCCAGAAACCTATCCCCGAAGAAGACCTGAACCAGATTCTGGAAGCAGGCATGTGGGCCCCCTCCGAAAAGAACGCCCAGCCCTGGAAATTCATCGTCATCCGCGGCGCCGAAAGGAAAGCTATGGTGAAATGCCTGAAAGAGGGCATCATGAAAAACAGGAAGGGCGAAGAAAACGCCATCTTCGGAAAGAAATACGAAAAATTCATCCCCTCCGCCATCTACACCGCCCGGGTGCTGGAACAGGCGCCGGTCATCGTATTCGTCATGAACACCAAAGGCCTTAACTACCGCGAAGACCATCCCAAGGACGAATACCTCATGGAACTGGCAGACATCCAGTCCATCAGCGCCGCCATCCAGAACATGTGCCTCGAAGCCACAGACCGCGGCATCGGAAGCCTCTGGACCTGCAACGTCTTCTTCGCCTACGACGAACTGAAAGAATGGCTCCATGAAGACGGAGAAATGGCAGCCGCCATCGCCTTCGGCTACACCGACAAAGAAGTCCGCCCCCTCCCCAGGAAACCAATGGATGAGGTGGTAGAATACCGCGGCGACTACCCCGACGAATGGAAAGAAATGATGAAATAAGAAAAGCAGTGGATCCGCTCCACTGCTTTTTTCGTGCCATTGATTCCCGCCGGACATAGTACACGCCGTTAGCGCCACCGCTCAGCCCACCAGCCCAATAAAAAAGCGGCGCCCAAGGCGCCTCATTCATCCTCCAATCTCAAATCTCAAACCTCAATTCTCAAATCTCTTCCCTCAAACCTCTCATTTTCCCCATGGAAAAGCGCCTTCGTCTGCGGGGAACGAAGGCGTTTTTCAGGAACCACGAGGTTCCTTTAAAATACTGCCAGGGGAAAGGAGGGGATTCATTGCCCTGCCGCCATCACTAACGAGCTCAATTCCGGATCCACATTTCATCTGACTATGAAAAAAGACGAATCGTTGAGGTTGTGATGCTAATACGAATCTACAAACGGGGTTTATATGCAGACAGCAGCAGGATTTCCTCTGGCAATGTGGTGGAGATAAGACCTTTCTTACCTCTGGCCTTAGTATAGCAGAAATAGCAAGAGAGTCAAATATCAAATAGTAAAGTTTCGATGTTTGTGGTTGCAATAAAGTCATATTTACGCGGCGAAATACAGTTGAGGGGGAGAGCAGACGGATAGATGATTCCTTTATTTTAAAAATAGAATATTTTTGGTTTTTACTTCCTGTTTTGCTTTATCTATAGCATCAAGAGAAAGTTTATATAATTCCTTTTGCTTTACTTTGCCTTCCGATTGTGTGGTTAAAATATCGGTTCCTCCAACTTTTACAACTCTAATCTTGGAACGAGCGGTGAATACGGGAGATGTATTAAAAAACGAACCGGCATGAATATCACTAATAAGAACCTCACTTAATACGACATAATCAGCATTGGCCGCTTTACCAAACTCTTGCAAATAATCCATACCAGGCCCGGCATTTCGGTCCTTTAAAGGATGGTCGTCAAAGAAGTTTGGTATGGACTTCATTATGGTCTCTTTGGGAATCCTATCCATTCCCGATACCAGGCAAAAGCTGCTGATAGCATCATCAACTTCTTGTGTCTGTTTATCATTTTCGTAGGGAATTCGGACATACTTCATGACTGCAACAGTAGGTTTCGTAGATGAAATATCCGCAGCAAATACTGTTGGCGAAAATAAAGCTGCCACCGCTAAAAGTACTAACAATAAGATTTTTTTCATAGCCTATTCCTCCCTATAATACTTTCAAACCAATCTCCCTCTCATCGATTCCCCTTTGCCCTGTTATGGGTCTTGCAGAGCATTTGACAGTTGGAAATATCGGTAGAGCCGCCTTTGCTCCAGATTGTTACATGGTCGGCGTCAATACTGCCTGTTTCCTAACCACTTACTCCTGTCCGTATTCCGTAATGGATTCCGCCGCCATTCCATAGTTTTTGCTGGGATTCTGCTTAAAGCGGCTATAATAGGACGGTTTTTCATCCTCCATATCACTATTGTCTGCCCAGAGTTCACACTGGGTCATCACAGTCTTTACCGCATCTTCCATTCCTTCTGGAGGATAGCGGTGTTTCCGAAGCAGCCGCTTAATGAGCATACGCATTTTTGCACGAGCCGAGTCGCGTTTCTGCCAATCTATGGTACGATTTTTACGCAGTGTATCTGTCAGCTCTTTAGTAATAGCAATCAGTTCGCTGTTCTCGTAGAAATCCTTAATGGCCTGCGGTTTTGTCAGTGCATCATAGAATGCCAATTCATCCGCATTCAATCCCAGCTTGGCCCCTTCTTTTTGGGCATTTCTTATCTGCTTGGCAAGATTCAGCATCTCTTCAATAACCTGCTCATTCGTAAGCATACCATTGAGATACTGATTCATTGTCTTCTGCAGAATTTCACTGAATTTCTGAGATTTCACAATATTGGTATGTTTATAGACAACAACCTGTTCTGCAATCAGCTTCTTTAAAAGTTCTACAGCCAGATTTTTTTCCTTCATCCGTGAAATTTCTTCAAGAAATTTTGGATCAAAGAGAGAAAACTGCCCACCCGTATCTTTAAACAGGTTGATCACTCCATCGCTATGAATGCTGGCTTTAAGCAGATTATTAATTCTGGCATTGATTTCCGGCAAAGAGAATTTCTTTCCCTGTCCCTGATTTACCAGCCGATTGACCAGTACACGAACCGATTCAAAGAATGCCGCCTCAATCCGTTCCTTTTCCATAGCCAAAGAGGAACATAGCGAAAGCGCCTGCTTCAAGATCAATGCTTCCTTGAGAAAAGTATCTCTATCTTTCTCCTTACCAACAGCGACAATAAAATTTACAGCACCGCTGATGGCCTTCGAACGGGCAAGATTGGTTCCATGAATGAAGTCGGAATAATCATAGCCATAGAATAAATCCTCACAGACTGCCAATTTTTCCTGGAATTTCGGATATGCCACTTTAGCCACATTTGTATCGCCATAGTTTTTCCTATCCCTGGCAGTGTAGTCATTCATAGCTTCCTTCAATGCGGAAGCAATGCCAACATAATCGACAATCAAGCCGCCCTCTTTATCCTGGAACACACGATTCACTCGAGCGATTGCCTGCATCAGGTTATACCCCTTCATGGGTTTATAAAGATACATGGTAGCCAGGGAAGGAACATCAAAACCGGTGAGCCACATATCCACCACAATCGCAATTTTGAAAGGGCTGTCGTTATCCTTAAATTCTGCAGCCAGTTCATCTCTATGATGTTTATTTCCTATGATCTTGGCCCATTCTTCCGGATCCTTATTGGATCCCGTCATGACAACCTTCACTTTTTCTGTCCACGAAGGCCTGAGTTCAAGAATCCGCTTGTAAATCTTCATGGCTATGGGCCGTGAATAGGCTACGATCATAGCCTTACCGGTGAGTAAATTTTCACGGTAATTCTCGTAGTGATCCAATATATCACAAACCAGTGAATCAATCGTTTTGTCATTGCCAAGGATGGCTTCCATCTGGCCCAGTTCCTTTTTGCTCCGTTCAATAACAGCAGGATCCGCATTTTCAGCCATAATATCATATTCTTTATCAATCAAAGCAAGGGTATCCTTATCCAGCTTCAATTTGATAACACGGCTTTCATAGTAAACCGGCCTGGTAGCACCATCTTCCACCGCCTGCGTCATATCGTAAATATCGATATAATCGCCAAAAACCCCCCTGGTATTTCTATCCTTGAAAGCAATCGGTGTGCCTGTAAATCCGATATAGGTAGCATGAGGCAGGCTGTTGCGGATAATACGTGCCGTACCTATTTTGATTTCTCCGGTTTTGGAGTCAATTTTTTCCTTAAGCCCATACTGCCCGCGATGAGCTTCGTCAGCCATGACAATGATATTGTGTCTTTGAGAGAGAGGCTCATGGGATTCCTCAAATTTCTGCATAGTGGTGAAAATGATTCCATTGGCCTTACGTCCATCCAGCAAATCCTTTAAATTCTGCCTGCTTTTTGCATGCACCGGCGCCTGCCTGAGGAAATCCTTGCACTTGGCAAACTGCCCGTACAGCTGATCATCCAAATCATTACGATCTGTAATAACAACGATGGTTGGGGACTGAAGCGATTCTTCCAGTAAATGGGCATAGAAAACCATGGACAGAGATTTTCCGCTGCCCTGTGTATGCCAAAATACACCGCCCCTGCCATCAGAAGCCATTCCTTTCTTGGTTGATTCCACAGCTTTACGGACAGCAAAATACTGATGATACCCGGCCAGGATTTTGGCCTTATTCAATCCCTCATTGGAAAAGCAGATGAAATTCTTAATAATATCCAGCAGCCGTCTCTTCTCAAACATTCCCTCAAAGAAGGTATCAAACTGGGCATACTGCGTGTTTTCATAGCTGCCATCTTTCGTTTTCCATTCCATAAACCGATCTTCGCCGGAAGTAATCGTTCCTGCTTTGATGGTCAACTGGTCACTCATGACGCAGATACAGTTATAAATGAACATGGATGGGATTTCATGCATATAATTGCGTATCTGTATATAAGCGTCCGAAGCATCCGTTTCTTCCCGGGAAGGCGACTTCAGCTCCATAAGAACCACCGGCAGCCCGTTCAGAAAAAGAAGTATATCCGGCCGCTTATTGCTGTTCTCAATGAATGTCCACTGATTGGCAATGACAAAGGAGTTATTATCCGGATTCTTATAATCCACCAGATAAACAATGCCCGCCCTTTCTTCTTCCCCCTCAAAATAGCGCACTTCCACCCCGTGCTGGATGTAATCGGTAAAGGCTGCATTCTTCTGGACAAGATCCGCATTTTCAAAATTTTTGAGTTTGAAAAGAGCATCCTGAATGGCACTTTCCGGCATAGCCGGATTGATACGATGAAGCGCCGTATCCAGCTCATCTTCATAAAGAGGATCATGATAATCCCGCTCCAGGTCCGGCCCATATACGTACTGCCACCCCATATTGCGGAATAACTCTATAATTGTATTTTCATAATCCGCTTCCGTATAACTTCCTGCCATAAAATCAACTCCCTATGGATAGAATAAAATGGACTTTTGTCAAACATACAGTAATAAACAAGAATTTAGAGGCCCAAGCGCAGGCATATTTTATTGACCTTTTTATTG
>ERZ791907.563-NODE-563-length-36487-cov-21.545894_pt1 | contig 36487 bp, 29 predicted proteins | sample MGYA00510145_ERZ791907 | MGnify/ENA primary metagenome ERZ791907 (study PRJEB30046, sample SAMN00792089) | human gut metagenome | study: EMG produced TPA metagenomics assembly of the A metagenome-wide association study of gut microbiota in type 2... | reverse complement strand
CTTTTCTCAACTTTGTTCATTTTGCCTATTGATTTTTCTTAGCAGGTTTCTGCTTTTCTGTTATTTAGTTGCACAAAGTTTCTTTTGGTTACTATTTTAATGATTACTTTTTTATCTTTTTCTCCCCACTGAGATAATATTTTTCTTAGTAAGCACAAGTAGCACAATGCCAAGCAAAAGTATCAGCGGCCAAGTAAGATACGGTCTTTTATCATTATCAATATCGGTCACGACTTTATCAGGCTCACCATTTTTATTTGTGTTGTAATACACGTTCACTTTTTCGTTCTGACTCACATAATACGTGCCTGTGAAGATCTCTCTTGTGTACTCCTTGCCGCCAACATCAAAAGCGACAGTTATGTAATATGTTTCAGCTTTGTTGCTTGCCTTTTTGTTATGTCCCCAAGTTTTCAACTCATGGTCTATCCACTTCACATAGCCTGTGGTTTTCTCAGCACTTGACATGAAAACCCTGTTTGAAACATACTTGCTGAGATTATAGATAGTAGAGAAACCACCCATAAGAATAAAAACGATACTCAGAGCGATAAGCCCTGCATTTTGCTTTTTCATTTGATATACCCCCTGAACAGAAATGTTGTGTTAATATGAATTTATTATATCATATGAGAACATGGAAAGTCAATAAGCCTATCCCATCTGTCCATAAGTCTTATGGACATATTTATTAGTACGGTTTTGATCGTTGAGGTAAGCCGCTATTTTCTTTCTGCTGTAAGGACTTTTTTATAAGATCATGTTGAAACTTTATTTTCTTCATTTTTTGAACAATTCTTGACTTTGTTACAAATCTGTGTTATACTAATCATAAACGAACGGTCGGTACGCATAAAAGGAGCGAAGCAACATGAAAACAACTGAGCAACAGCACAATGAGCGGAAACGTGAACTAATGGAAAAGTGCTTCGAGTGCTATGCGGAAAACGGGCTCACAGGCACAGGAATTAAAGCACTGGCCGATGCGTGCGGATGCACGAAAGCAAATTTGTATTCGTATTTTAAAAACCTTGATGAACTGATCATTGAGTCAACGGCATACTGTATGGAAAAGGTTGAGGATGACTTTATGGAGATGGCACCCACCGACCCCGAGGATGTTGTCCGTTTTGTGAAGGAGGTCCCGTATTGGACAGCAAAAAAGCACGGAAAAAAATATCGCCTGATGTATCAGATATATACGCACCCGAAGTATATCGAGCACGGCAAGAAATTCTTTGAGGGCGTGAACGAACGCTATACCGAGTACGCCAAGCGGCTGGAGCCAAAGATCGGCATTCCATATACGGTCATCACGCCGCTGATCTTTATATTCGTCCGTGCCTGCGTACATTATGCGATGTTTGAGGATGAATATTATCTGAAAACCCAGATGGAGGTCTTAAAACAGGGGGTCGCCTTGTTTGTGGATAAGTACAAAGCAAACCAAGCATAAGCCTATCGACCGCCGCTCATTTACGGCGTGGGCAGCGGTGCAAAGCTCCGCCGTGATAAACAATTCCGAACGGAGGAAAAAAGATGAAAACAGAAAAAAAACTACTCACAGGTACACTTTTGGTGCTTTGCGCCGCTCTTTTGGTGCTTTGCAGCGTGCTTGCAATAGAATGGAGCAAGGCGGCAAAAACAGACGACGCACTGCCGGAGGTGCGAAACAACGGCACGGCGATTCAGTGGAAATACAGCGACGAAGCCGACTGGCACGACCTTGTGGCGCTTACCGAACTGCGGGGCGCTGCCGGAGAAAACGGAAAGAACGGCACAGACGGTAAAGACGGCATTAACGGCTCCGACGGCAAGGACGGCATTAACGGCTCCGACGGTAAAAACGGAATAAACGGTACAAACGGAAAAGACGGCATTAACGGTGTTGACGGTAAAGACGGAGCCGATGGAAAAAACGGCAAGGATGGAATTGACGGTGCCAACGGCAAAGACGGAGCCAACGGCAAAGACGGTATCAACGGCACTGACGGCATTAACGCCAAAAGCATAGAGGTGCAGCGAGCTGAAACCCACATACAGTGGCGTTACGAGGGCGATGAATGGCAGGACCTTGTGACGATAGCCGACATCACAGGTCCCACCGGGCAGAAAGGCGCAGACGGAGCAAACGGAAAAACACCGGAGTTCCGTGTAAGCGAAAACACCCTGCAGTGGCGCTATGTCGGCGATGAAATATGGCTGAACCTGTACGATCTTTCGGTTTTGAAAGGTCTTGACGGCAAGGATGGTATAAACGGAAAGGACGGAGCCGATGGAAAAGACGGAACAAACGGACAAAACGGCTCCGATGGCGCGGACGGCAACACCCCGTTTATCGGCGAGAACGGCAACTGGTGGATCGGAGAAACCGATACGGGCGTAAAAGCTGCCGGAACAGACGGTACTGACGGCATCGACGGCGAAAAGGGAGACAAGGGCGACAAAGGTGACAAGGGAGATGCAGGTCAGAACGGCAGCTGTTCGGGATATTTTTACGGAGAGGCAAACTCTCCGGGGACAGTACTGAATAACAGTCGTGTCAATATTTCTGTCTACGAAAAAATAAACAAGGGCGGCTTGATTTCATCCTATTCATCCTATAGGAATAATATTACACTCAAAAAAGGACATATTTACAATGTCTGCTTAAGCGGTTCTCTCGAAGTTGGTTCAAACGAATTCAACAACAGCGGCAATTACTCTATTCAGATGACAGACGGTTATGATGACGATCTGTGCAGGGAACTTACACGAATAAAAAGAGACGGGGCAAAAATACCGTATACCAATGATCAACATTCCTTTAATTTCAACAGAATGTATGATGCGTCAAATAAAGACATTACATTGCAGTTGTGGTTTGAAAATTCGGCATACAATACTTATCTCGGTGGCTTCAGAGGTACCATTACAATAACCGCTCTTGACTGAGCCGATATACACGAAAACAGAGGTAACGGAAAATAAAAAAACGAATACTCAGTATCATGCTCACCCTTTGTATGGTTCTTTGCCTTGTGTCGACAAGTGTATTTGCCGAGGATAATATGGCAGCGAGTGGGACGGCGGAAGTTTCCACAGCGGCGGAACTGGTTTCAGCAATCAGAGAAGCTTCATACGGAACAGTCAAACCGACGTCAGACATTACCATTTACACCACATTAGTGGTCAACCGCACCGTCACCCTTGATCTCAACGGTTATATGCTGAAATACGGCAGCAGCAGTGCAGGGCATGTAATCACTGTGTCCAATGGTATTTTGACAATTGAAAACAGCGACTATACAAAATCGCACAATTTCCAAAAGATGTATAATTTATATGTAAATGATTTTTTTGAATTTTGCTCCGTTTAAAATCATACTAATTTTAGCTTTTAATTTTTTTCATTCCAAAAACCGCCCCATTTCGTTCTATAAATTACCTCTTATAATCAAATCATGCAAACATATAATATTATTGCAAACCCGAAAAACAAATGAAAAGGAGATACGAAAATGAAAGGTATCACAACTCAGGAAGGCAGAGAAACACTCAACAAGTTCAAGATGGAAGCAGCTAACGAAGTTGGTGTAAACCTCAAGCAGGGCTACAACGGCGATCTTACAGCTCGTGAGGTCGGCTCTGTAGGCGGTCAGATGGTCAAGAAGATGATCGACGCTTACAAGACAACAGGCAACAAGTAATTTCTCCCAAAAGTTCTAAAAAGCTCCGCCGCGGCATTTCGCTGTGGCGGAGCTTTTTACTTGAAATCAGGCAAAAAAAGTAGTATAATATACACATAGGGTCGGGGTAAAGATCATAGTAAAGAGGGATAAATATGTTGACTAAAAAGATCGCCGCAGGACTTACAGTTTTTGTTATAACAGTTTCTGCCATAAATGCGTCCTTCTTCCAAATAATAATACAATATGATTTTTTATAGGATTACATACTAATATTGGCTAATATTATAGCACGTTCTACATAATTTGTCAATATAAGTTGCGTGATTTATTATAAAATAAACAATAACTGATATCAAACTGACTAAGCACTTTGAATGCAAATATTATAACATATTCAGATAAAATTATTTTTAATTTTGTCTGAATATGTATTGACATCAAAACAATTTAGTAGTATTATATTGGTATAAACTTGATTTTTTTAGGGGGTATTCTTATGAAAAAACGAATAGCAAGCTTGTTTACCAGTTTGCTTATGATCGTTAGTTTAATGGTCGTTATGCCAACTATGTCGGTGAGTGCAACGCAAAGTAAAATAAACAATTTTAACAAATCATATACTTTAACAGGAAATGCACAAAATGATATGGTTGCTATTGCTAAGGCACAAATTGGAATGACACAGTCACAACTTGGTTATACGGAACAATGGTGTGCAGATTTTGTTAGTGATTGTGCAAGACTAGCTAATCAGAGCATTGCAATACCGGCAAATGGCTCCTGCTATAGCTTGATGAATGCGGTAAAAAATGCAGGAGGTCATACTGTTAGTAAAAGTGAAGCACTTCCGGGAGATTTAGTTTTCTTTAGCTCGTCATCAAATCCTAATGGTGGTGCACATGTTGAATTGGTGTATGGATATTCCAATGGTGTTTTAAAGTCAATAGGTGGAAATTGTCATATAGATGGCGTTTCTAAAGTTTATGATCGCTCAAATGGTAAAAGTTCATCTGTTTCATACTATTGTGTAATTAGACCAAATTATACGTCTTTACTTCCTGGAAAATCAACAATAAACGTTAAGCCTGGAACATCATATAAATGCACGACGTTCAACTGGACTGCTTCAAGTAATACAAAAGTATATTCAATTAAAATACATAAGAATGGTACTCTTTTTAAGGAAAATACTACTGCCGCAACGAGTTGGAGTGTGATCCTTCCTGTAGGAGATTATGAAGCGTATGTTGATTCGTGTAATGATTCAGGATATACTTGTAGTAACACTGTAAAGTTTACCATTGAAAAGGGTAATCCTGTTCCTAGCAGCACAACTGTGTCTGCTTCCGCAGGCACGAATTATACGCCTACATCAATTTCTTGGTTAAAAACGGCAAATACCAATGAATATGATGTGAAAATATGGAGAGGAACGGCACAAAAAGGAGAGGCTTACAAGATTTTATGGAGTGAGAAAGGAACAGGTTGTCTTGTAGATTTACCAGCGGGATATTACGAAGCCTATGTTGATAGTCGAAATGATTATGAGTGCAGCATGAGTGCCAACATTGTAAAATTTACTGTTACAGATGGAAATTATTTGGATATAGGTGATGATTTTTATGCGTCGTTACTCATATATAAAAATTGGCTTAATGTTACTAATGAGAATGGTTCAATAACTGTACAGAAAAGTGAGAATGCTTCTGCAAGACAGATTTGGTTTTTTGATAGACAAAGCGATGGTTCATATACTATAAAGAACTGCGCTGATGGGAGCTATTTAGATTCTTGTAGTCCAAATGGTGGTCTGGCTCAATCAAAAAAGTACAGTGGGTCAAATACTCAAAAATGGTACATTTTTGGAAGATGGTCTGGAGAGTATTATTTTAAACCCAAAAGTGTAAATATCGTGCTTGATGTGAAGGGCAATATTACCACAGGCGATAAAGTGCAAGTTTGTGGTTTGAATTATAGGGATTCACAAAAATTTGCTATATACAAACTTGATAGTTATATACTCCCTTCAAAGATCAACTTGAACTCAGGTTCTGCAACTATAGAAGCAGGAACAACCAAGTCTTTAACTGCAACGATTTTACCGACAAATTCAACAAATAAAACGATTATATGGTCTACTAGCGACGCTTCTATTGCGACGGTAAGTGGTGGTACTGTAACTGGTAAAAAAGCAGGAACAGTAACGATTACAGCAAAAACAACCAACGGATTAACGGCAAATGCACAAATAAAAGTTGTTTCTGGTCATACTTTTGGCACATGGACTACCACAAAAAATGCAACTTGCACTCAAGTTGGTACAAAAAGTCGGAAATGTACAGTTTGCGGAAAAACAGAAACACAGACCATTGCAAAGACTGGACATAAGTCAGTAACTGACAAGGCAATCCCTGCCACCTGCACAACAGACGGCAAGACCGAGGGTTCACATTGCTCAGTTTGTGGTGCGGTAATAAAGGCTCAGGATACAATAAATGCAACAGGCCATAAGTTTGGCAATTGGACAACCACAAAATCAGCTACCTGCACAGAAAGCGGTACACAGATCAGAAAATGTGAGACTTGCGGTGCAACTGAAAGCAAGAGCTTATCAGCTAAGGGCCATACAGAAGTTGTTGACAAGGCGATCCCGGCCACCTGCACAACAGACGGCAAGACGGAAGGTTCGCATTGCTCAGTTTGTGGTGCGGTAATAAAGGCTCAGGAGATAATAAAGGCAACAGGTCATAAGTTTGGCAATTGGACAACCACAAAATCAGCTACCTGCACAGAAAGCGGTACACAGATCAGAAAATGTGAGACTTGCGGTGCAACTGAAAGCAAGAGCTTATCAGCTAAGGGCCATACAGAAGTTGTTGACAAGGCGATCCCGGCCACCTGCACAACAGACGGCAAGACGGAAGGTTCGCATTGCTCAGTTTGTGGTGCGGTAATAAAGGCTCAGGAGATAATAAAGGCAACAGGTCATAAGTTTGGCAATTGGACAACCACAAAATCAGCTACCTGCACAGAAAGCGGTACACAGATCAGAAAATGTGAGACTTGCGGTGCAACTGAAAGCAAGAGCTTATCAGCTAAGGGCCACACAGAAGTTGTTGACAAGGCGATCCCGACCACCTGCACAACAGACGGCAAGACCGAGGGTTCACATTGCTCAGTTTGTGGTGCGGTAATAAAGGCTCAGGATACAATAAATGCAACAGGCCATAAGTTTGGCAATTGGACAACCACAAAATCAGCTACCTGCACAGAAAGCGGTACACAGATCAGAAAATGTGAGACTTGCGGTGCAACTGAAAGCAAGAGCTTATCAGCTAAGGGCCACACAGAAGTTGTTGACAAGGCGATCCCGACCACCTGCACAACAGACGGCAAGACCGAGGGTTCACATTGCTCAGTTTGTGGTGCGGTAATAAAGGCTCAGGATACAATAAATGCAACAGGCCATAAGTTTGGCAATTGGACAACCACAAAATCAGCTACCTGCACAGAAAGCGGTACACAGATCAGAAAATGTGAGACTTGCGGTGCAACTGAAAGCAAGAGCTTATCAGCTAAGGACCACACAGAAGTTGTTGACAAGGCGATCCCGGCCACCTGCACAACAGACGGCAAAACCGAGGGTTCACATTGCTCAGTTTGCGGTGCTGTTATCAAGGCACAGACAGTGATAAATGCCACAGGTCACAAGTCAAGCGTCTGGATAGTCGACAAAGCGGCTTCTATCGGAGTTAAAGGCTCAAAACACAAGGAATGTACAGTATGCAAGAAAGTTCTTGAAACGGCTGAGATCCCTGCACTTTCAAGAATTAGCATTTCAAAGGCAAGCGTGACACTTTCCACTTCGACCTACGCATATGATGGCAAAGCAAAGAAGCCTGGTGTAACGGTCAAGCTAAACGGCAAAACTTTGAAGAATGGTACAGATTACACAGTTTCCTATTCAAACAACACCAAGGTAGGCACAGCAAAGGTCACTATCACAGGCAAGGGCAATTACACTGGCTCAGTTTCTAAGACCTTCAAAATCAAAAATAACTTCAAGAAAGCCACAGTTTCGGGCATTTCCACAAAGGCTTTCACGGGCAAGAACATCACTCAGAGCATTACTGTTAAATATAATGGCAAAACTCTAAAGAATGGCACTGACTACACAGTTTCGTACTCAAACAACAAGAAAATAGGCACTGCCACAGTAAAAATCGCAGGAAAAGGCTCTTACACAGGCACTATCACAAAGACGTTCAAGATAAATCCTGCCAAGCAGGAGATACAGAAACTCACGGCTAAGAGCAAGGCATTCTTTGTGGATTGGGCGCAGAAAGGTTCTGCTACCGGATACGAGATTCAGTATGCTACCAACTCAAAGTTCACAAGTGCAAAGAAAGTTACCATAACAAACAACAAGACCGACAAGACCACTGTTTCAAAGCTTTCAGGCAAAAAGAAATATTACGTTCGTGTTCGTTCGTACACAACTGTAAAGGGTACTAAGTATTATGGTGCTTGGTCGGCTTCAAAGAGTGTTACTACTAAGAAATAATTTTTATCGTTTATAAAATATCCCCCATGCAGAGTTTTTCTGCATGGGGAGTTTTTTGCGTTAAAGCGTACATTTTGTCGGCAAAGCCACCCTGAAATGTTACGACCGACCATAAAAAAAACACCGCACAAAGTCTTACCTCTGTGCGGTGTAAATATCTACTTTATTACTTTCTCTTAGAAACCACCATAGCTGCACCTGCAAGTGCTGCCAGACCTATACTTATGCCCATTGCCGCATCTGTATTAGGGTTTGTGGTGCTGTTAGGATTTGTCGTTGTCTTTGATGACGAAGCCGCTGCGCTGCTGTCATTTGTTGCTTCAGAAGAAGCCTCGGAAGATGACTCCTCTGCTTTGCTCTCGCTGCTCTCCTCACTTGACGACTCCTCAACAACGTTATTGAACTCAACGTCGTCGTCCTTTGTCATTTCGTCAACGCCGTCGTTAACCAGCTCAACTCTCTCCCAGCCGTAAATGCCTTCAATAGCATTTGTAAGCTCATAAGCTGCTGTCTTCTGTGAAACAGCTGATGGGTGATAGTCAACTGCATAACCATTGTTTTCGCTGTCCTGAACGCTGAACTGGAAAACTGATACCTTGCTGTCGCCTGTTTCAGTCTTATAAGTGTCAACTGCATCTGTAATAGAAGGATAAAGCTCCTGTCCCATAATACCGAGTGTACAAAGTATCTCAGAATTTGGATTCTTAGCTCTTATCTCCTTGAGGAAATTTACATAGCCCTTTTCAAACTCAGCACACTTATCAGGGTCACCCTTTGTGTATGAGTTATCGTTTGTACCAAGATTTACAACGATAAGCTCAGGCTGATACTGTGAGAAATCCCAATCATAATTAGCTGTCTGTTCACCGTCGAACCAGCTCCATGTAAAGCAGAACTTATCATAGAAATTTGGCACAAGCAGTGCGTCATTTATCCTGCCGTTGCCTGAATAACCAGAGATCACACCTGCTCCGCTTACTGATACAAAGCTGTAGTCAGCGCCAAAATTCTGTGCTGCCTTGTAAGCATATGTCTTTGCGGCGTTCTCGTTGTAGATAGAAAATGACTTTCCAAGTGGATCGTCAACGCCGTATCCACAAGTGATAGAGTCACCAATAAACTCGATAGAATGCTTTGCTGCCTCTGTTGGCTGTGGCTTGCCGTCTACCTCAAAGCTGTCAATTGCGATAACGCTCTGTGCAGCTTCTGAAAGCTTTATGAGCTTAACTGTGCTTTCGCCCTCAGGAAGCTCTGCCTCAACTGCGTTTGTCTTCTTATTTTTTATGTAGCCCTGCTTAACAAGCTTGCCGTTTACAAATACGCCAATTCTTGCCTCACCTACGCTGCCGTTTACATTGAAAACAGCCTTTGTGCCTGTGCATTTGAACTCGATACCGCTTGCAGAATAGCCAAGTATCGTTGTGTCGCCCTTTCTGTAAGTACGACCGATAAGCTTAACATTGTCGCTTGTTGCCTCATAAGAGGTGAGCTTGTCCGTTGCTTCCGTGTCTGCCATGACTGTCATTCCCATGCAGCCTGCTGCAATTGCCGCAGCACAGAAGCCTGCAAAAAACTTCTTCATACTATGATTTCCTCCGTTTTTTAATTTTTTTGTGTCTTTTGCCTTAATATTTCTCAATCCAATAATTTAATTATACTCTATCTGCAAGATATATACATTAATTTATTATTAATATTTATCCGTCATTTTATTAACAGGGTTGTTAGATATTCTTTATCCTCTTATAAACCACAGCCGACAGCGGTGGACAGACAAAGCTGCTTGAAACAGGCTGTTTGTTCATCTTGCCGTTTTCGTCAAGCCTGAGATAAAAGCTTCCCTCAGGCAGACCGAAGCCCCTGTTCTCGTAGTAAGGATTAAGTGCGATAACGTAGCATTCTCCGTCTTTTTCAAGCTTCCAGCTTACGCAGTTCCAATCGTCATTGTGCATAAAATGAAGATGTGCGTTCACGTCCTCTTTAGTATACATTCGGAAAAGCGGACTTCCCTTTCTCAGCCTTATAAGAGCCTTGTAATACTCAAAGACCTCTTTATATTCAAGCTTCCTGTTCCACTTTATGGAGTTAGTGTAGTCAGGCGCATTGTAGCTGTCATGGGAATAGATATTCACATCATTAGGCTCTTCGCCCTCTTTAAGTATCCTCGGCTTTGACCTAAGAAAATCCTGACCAAGCTGTATGAACGGCATGCCCTGTGAAAGTATCACTATCGCCGCCGCAAGCTTATCCATTTTTATCCTTACGTCCTCGCTGTCATTCTTTGCCGATATACAAAGCTTGTCCCACAAAGTATTGTTGTCATGAGCCTCACAGTAATTCACCGCCTGAGTAGGTTCAAAAGCCCAGCAAGCTTCTTTTGCGTCATTTATCTGATAGTGTGGCACAGAGCCGGCTATACCACGCCTTAGAGTAGAAGCCGCATTTCTGTTTCCGCTGACAAAACCCTTGTCATATGGATTGAAAGTACCGCCCTTAATGGAATCTCTGATGTTATCGTTGAAAAGTCCAACTCTTCCAAACTGATATGAATTCCATTTATATGCAAGCCTGTCAGCAGGGAGCGGTGACTCTCCTCCCGTCCAGCCCTCGCCATACATTAGTATCTGAGGATCTATCTTGTTAAGCTCGTCCCTTATGATGTTCACAGTTTCAATATCGTGAAGTGCCATAAGGTCAAAGCGGAAGCCGTCTATCTTATATTCCGTTGCCCAAAATCTGAGAGAATCTATCATGAATTTTCTCATCATCATATGGTTTGAAGCCGTTTCGTTTCCACAGCCCGAACCGTTTGAAAATGAGCCGTCATTTCTTATCCTATGATAATAATATGGGAAAGAACGCTCAAAAGCCGACTCCTCAGTATAGTAAGTGTGATTGTATACCACGTCCATTACAACGCCAATGCCGTTCTCGTGAAGTGCCATAACAAGCTGTTTGAACTCTCTTATCCTGCACTTAGGGTCATAAGGGTCTGTGGAATATGACCCCTCAAGGCAGTTGAAGTTCTTAGGGTCATAACCCCAGTTATATTGATTGAGCCAGGGCTTGCTCTCGTCTACAGTGGCATAATCTTCCACAGGAAGCAGGTGAACATGGGTTATGCCAAGCTCTTTGAGATGTTCGATACAGGTGTTCACGCCCTGATATTTCGTACCCTTATCGGCAAAAGCCACATACTTTCCTCTATGCTCAGGAGCAACGCCTGATGAACTGTCCGCAGAAAAATCTCTGACGTGGCACTCATACACCACTGCGTCGCAGGCATTTCTGCACTTAGGCTTCTTGACCTTGTCCCAGCCCTCAGGGTCGGTGGTCTTGAAATCCACCACCGCACCAACGTTTCCGTTGACTCCGCAGGCTTTTGCATAGATATCTATAGTTTCATGCCTTGTTTTGTGATCGAACTCAAATGTATAGGTATAAAAAACACCGTCAAGGTCACGGAGTATCTCCACATACCAAACACCGTGGTCAAGCCTTTCCATAGGCAGGCTTTCAAGACGGCTTTTGCCCTCGCCGTCAAGATACAGATTAAGATAAACTCCCGTTGCAAGCGGTGACCATGTTTTGAACACAGTTTTGCCCTCTTTCATGACCGCACCCAGATCGTTTCCTATATATTGATTATCTCTGTCGAACTGTTCATAATTCAATCTGTACATCAACCATGCCCCTTGCCTATATTTTTTTACGTCTTAGATATTTTTACTTCAGACTTTCGCCAAGCACCGAGCCTTGAAGAAGCTTAGTTTCAAAGCCTTCCCTCGTATTTTTAAGCAGGTCATCGCAAAGCTTTACCTTGTCCTTTTCAAGAAGCAGCAGGATAGTTGAGCCGCCAAACTCGAAATATCCCTTTTCTTCGCCCTTTGTGACCTTTACGCCGCCCTCAGTGTGCAGATTTGATATCCTGCCCACCATAAGAGCACCGACTTCCATTTGAATAATATCTCCGAACTGCTCCGTTCTTATCATGCAATATTCTCTGGAATTTTCCTTGAAAACAGGCAGATAATTGTTCACCACAGGGTTCACAGTGTGAAGAATACCATTTATCTTTCTGTTGTGGCTCTTTACACCGTCTGCACAATAGCAATAGCGGTGATAATCGTCCACTGAAAGTCTGATGATAACTGCATAGCCCCCCTCATAACGCTTTGCAAGCTTGCTGTCCCTGAGAAGCGATGCGGTATTATACACTGCGTTCTTTATAATAAAGGTATCAGACTGTGTTATCTTATAAGCTGTGACCTTTCCGTCACAAGGTGACACCAGCAGATTCTTGTCCTTAGTGATAAAACGTCTGCCAGGCTTTATTTTTCTTGTGAAAAAGTCATTGAATGAGCGATACATTCTTTCCTCATAGTCAAACATATCTATTCCGTTTTTTTCTGCAAAGCCGAAAATAAAAGGCACTGAGAACTTGCTGTCAAGTATCACTCTTGCACACTTTGAAAATATCGGACAGCCGAGAAATTTCATAAGCGCCCTGCCCATTGCCGAGTTGTAGGCAGCCGCAAGAAAGCTATCCTGAGATGTGGTCTGTTCGTATTCTCTGCCCTGTCTGTCACGATATTTCATTTGTTTCTCTCCTTTTATTTACATTATTGTAGGGGTCGACACCCCCGACGTCCTGTTTTTCACACACCTGTCCGACAAAAACATTTCCCATTCAGGTAACTTTTATCTTAGATTATATGCTGCATTTTAAGATAGCCGAGAAGGATTATCGCACCTATAGTAAAGAGTATCAGCACGCCTTTCATGGAAAGCTTCTTGACATTTATTTTCAATACAAAGAGTATTGAAATAAGTATCATAAAGCTATGGAAAACAAATGGAAAAATATTTTTCGGTATATTGTGCTGACCCATGAACAGCAGAGGAAGTATCATAGCAACTGTTGTAACAGGCAGACCCTTATATTCTTTTCTGTTCTCTGTTGTGTTTCTCTGACGCTCTTCCTCCATAACGTTGAAGTAGCCAAGTCTGATAACAGCGCCAAGAACTATCATAATGCTTGCGATAAGACGAAGCGGATAAACCGAGTTGTAGTGATAGCCTATAACCGCAGGAAAAACACCGAAGCAAACAAGGTCGCACAGCGAGTCGATCTGTATGCCGAACACCTTTTCATGCTCTGTTCTGTTTTTCATGCTTCTTGCTATCTTGCCGTCAAAAAGGTCGCAGATACCCGAAAGAAGCAGGCAGAGAAAGGCTATGGACATATGATTTTCAAAGACCTGTGTAATGCCGAACACTGACGAAACAAGTCCTATGTATGTGAGTATTACCGAATAATTATAAAAACCGATCATTTTTTCTTTTCCTCTCATTCTTTTTCGACTTCTTTTTTAACTTCCTGCGACCCCTCAAGACCATTCTTCTTATCATTCCTCATAACGATAAAGTGAGCCACGAATGTTACCAATGCGCTCATTATCAGCAATAAATAGAAGCTGAGTCCACGGCTCAGCAGCATTGCAGGCTTTACAAGCTCTGCGGTGAAAATGCTCATGAACATATAAGTGAAGCAGCCCTCTGTTACGCCTGCCGCACCAGGCAATGGCAGCATTTCAACTGCAACGCCTATCATAGTCTGAAGTGCGATAATATTCCAAAAACCTGTTCCGCTAAGGCCGTAGGACTTATACACTATCCATGTGACAGCCAGCAGGAACAGTCTCTGCACCAGTGTGATAAGAAAAATATTTATCACAGTGTGCACATTGCTCTTTATATATTCCGAACCGATCATGTAATTGTCACAGATACGCTTTATTTTGTTTATGTATTTTTCGTTGTTCTTTTCTTTGAGTATCCTTATGCGTGTCAGAAGATTTATAAGCTTTATGCCCATTTTTCTCGCCCACAAAGGCTTATAGAAAATAAACACAAGCCCTGCGATATAGGCGATATTCAGTATAAAGCCGATAAGCAGAAGCCACCAAAGCCGTCCCACATGAAGCTTTATAAAGCCAAAGTTGAAAAGCAGGAACGCCACTGCAAGAAGCACCTGCACAGCCTTGAAAGCTATGGTGATGATAAGCATTATCAAGGTGGAAAAGCCTATCTTTATGCCGTCTTTCTTCATGTAATACATCTGCGCAGGCTGTCCGCCGGAAGCAGACGGCGTTATACAGCTAAAGAAAAAGCCTATAAATGAATATTTCAAACAACGCCTGAAAGGAGTTTTTACTTCAAAAAGCCTCAGCATATACTTTATTATGACCGACTCCCCTGCCACATAGCAGAACACGCACACAGCACCCACTGCAAGCCAGCTTTTCTTTGCAAGGTGAAGATCCGCCACTATGTCGGAAAATTCTTCTTCTCTGAAAAGCAGTCTGACTGTCAGCCAGCCTATGACCACAATAAAGAATATATTAAGAACATATTTCAGGTTCTTTTTTATTTTCATCATCTCCGAATTTTCAGCCTGTCCATTAAAAGGTCAGACCGTTTTTGTCCCACACATATTTTTTACAGCATGAATGCCATAAAGCACAGATTTACTATTATCTGCAAAATTGTAAACCTTATTACTACCTGAGTATCAGACCAGCCCTTGTTCTTTCTTGCATGGTCGTGAAGCGGAGTTCTTATGCCCTCCATAAAATTCTTTATTTTCAGGAAACGTCTGAAAGAAAGCTTGAGAAGTCCAAGTCCGCCGTCAAGTATGATAACTATAGCCATAGGGATAAATGCGAACGGTGCGGCAGTTTTCAAAAACATCACTGCAAGGAAAACGCCCAGCGCTCTCGAGCCTGCGTCACCCATGAGCATCTGGCTAGGCGAGCAGTTGAACCACAAATAAGCCGCAAGCGTCACGAACATTATCATAGGAAGGAGCATATCAGCCGCACCACTCTTTGTAACCATAAATGCAAGTGGCAGAAGAACTGTCATGACCAATGAACCGCATAGCCCGTCAACGCCGTCTGTACAGTTTGTAACGTTTATAGCCGTCCAAACGAGGACGCCTGCAAGGATGATGAACAGCGGTGCAGGGATAGTGAAAGTGGAATCTGTGATATAAAGCTTCACCTGCGAGCCGTTATAATAATAGTATGTAAACGCAATGCCAAGAGATATAACAAGGTCGATAAGACCCTTTTTCAGGTTGCCCCAAGGAGTTTCAGCAGCATCATCAAAATATCCGCTGAGCATGGCAGCATACACAAGCACGAGATAGATTATGTTCTCAATATCGAGAGGATAGAAAAGTGCTGTGCAAAGGGTAAAGGAAGTCACGAAGATAATTCCTGCGCCACGGGGCTTGCCCTCAGAAAGTGCACCGTTCACAGCGAACGCTCTGCCCTGATCTTTAGGCAAAATACGTTTGAAAAATTTCAAGCTGAAAAAAGCAATAAGAAAACTGCACAGCATTGGCACAAGCAGCACCAATGTAGTATTATTAGTCTTAGCCAAAAGGTTATAAAACATTGTCATCGTCCTTTTCTGTTTCAATTCATACATATACTATTATATTATACAACATAGCTGTGCAAAATGCAAATATTATTATCCGTCATTTTGCACAATTTTTTCTTAATGGTTTCTTAATGTGGGGTAGGCTAGGGATTTTTTAGGGTGAGGGTTGAACACTTTGACCTTTTGTGCTATAATTATCTCATTAAGGAGGCATTTTTATGGCAATAAAAGACAAAGTGCTGGAACTTCTCGACGATAACAAGGGCAAATATCTTTCAGGCGAACAGCTTGCTGACACGCTGGGCTGTACCCGAGGGGCTGTTTGGAAGGCTGTGAAAGCTTTGCAGGAAAACGGCTACCCTATCTCTGCGGTGACGAACAAGGGCTATTCCCTTGATGAAAACACCGATATACTTTCCCTTGCAGGCATAAAAAAATATCTTGACCCTGACCGTCAGGGGCTTGAAATAGAGGTATACAAGGAAGTAAGCTCCACTAATCTGGTACTCAAAGACTATGCAAATCAGGGTGTGCCCGAGGGCAGGATAGTCATTGCAGGTATGCAGACGCAGGGGCGTGGAAGGCTTGGACGTTCTTTCTTCTCGCCATCTGATTCGGGACTTTACATGAGCATTCTTCTCCGCCCTGACATGGCTGCGGCTGACGCTGTTAAGATAACCACCGCCGCTGCGGTGTCTGTTGCCCTTGCAGTGGAAAAGGTCAGCGATCAGAAGCCTGACATAAAGTGGGTGAACGACATATACATAAACGGCAGGAAGATATGCGGAATACTCACGGAGGCTTCTTTCAGCATGGAAAGCGGCGGACTTGACTACGCTGTGCTTGGTATCGGTGTGAACACCTACGAGCCGGAAGGCGGTTTTCCTGAGGCAATAAGAGATATCGCAGGACCGATATTCCACGAAAGAAAAAGCGATATGCGAAACAGGATAGCCGCAGAGATAATAAACAATTTCATGCGTCTTTATGACAGCTTTGAAGAAAACAGCTTTTACCCGGAATACAGAAAACGCTTGCTGTGGGTAGGCGAGAAGATAAACGTCATAAGAGGAAGCGAAAAAACTCCTGCCACAATGCTTGGGGCTGATGAGGACTGCCGTCTGCACGTCAGATATGAGGACGGCAGAGAAGAATATATTTCCTCAGGAGAGATAAGTATTCGCAAGGCTTAACATAATATACGAAATGTTAGGTATATCTAATGAAACAAACGGCTATGATTTTTTATAATTAATTCAGTTTATCAAATAGTATCAGCAGGTCGAGTCATTGAGAAATGGCTCGATTTTTTATGCATTATAACTATATAAACGTTTTCGTTTATGTGTATTTCTACAAGTTAGTCAATGCTTATTCTAATTATATATATCCCATGTAAATAAAAACATTATTCATTTTGTGTCATATAGTATATAATTATAGTTGACAGTATGTCTTGATTATTGACTTTGTAATCAAATTTAACTTTAATTATATGGAGGAAATTTTATGACAAAAGAATTTGATTATTCACCGATCGACAAAATTCTTGAAAATCATGAAAAAACAGCGGTCATAGCCATATTGCAGGATATTCAGGAGATATATCACTATCTTCCAAAGGAAATATTTCCATATCTTGCAAAAAAGCTTGGCACAGGCGAAGCAAGAATATACAGCGTTGCGACCTTTTATGAGAATTTTTCTCTTGAGCCAAAGGGCAAATACGTTATCAAATGTTGTGACGGCACTGCCTGTCATGTAAGAAAATCTATACCTATTCTCGAATATCTCAGAGGAGAACTTGGTCTTAGCGAGAAGAAAACCACTACTGACGACCTGATGTTCACAGTGGAAACTGTTTCATGTCTTGGTGCTTGTGGACTTGCCCCTGTTCTCACTGTGAATGATGTTGTTCACCCTGAGATGAATCCTGACAAGGCTGCGGCTCTGCTTAAGGAACTGAGAGAAAAGGAGGCTGAATAATATGCTGCTGAAAACGAAATACGATCTTGACAACGCTCGTGAACAGTATGGTAAGCTTGTTGACAAGCAGGCTAGAAAAGTGCTTGTTTGCGCAGGTACAGGCTGTGTTGCAGGCGGTTCGCTGAACATATACCAGAAGCTTATAGAAACTATCTCCGCAAAGGGATTGGAATGCGTGGTGGCACTTGCTGACGAGCCACACGATGATGATATCCACGAGGGCGCTATCGGCGTAAAAAGAAGCGGCTGTCACGGCTTCTGCGAAATGGGTCCACTTGTTAGAATAGAGCCGGAGGGTTGGCTTTACACCAAGGTGAAGCTTGACGATGTTGACGAGATAGTTGACAAGACTATCTGCAATGGCGAGTGCGTTGAAAGACTGTGCTACAAGAAAAACGGTGAAATATATCGCCAGCAGTCAGAAATACCATTCTATAAGATGCAGCAGCGTATTGTCCTTGAACACTGCGGTCACATTGACGCTACTTCCATAAAGGAATATCTTGCTATAGGCGGCTACAGAGCCTTTGAAAAGGCACTTCTCAATATGTCACCTGAGGATATCCTCAACGAAATGACAGAATCTAATCTTCGTGGACGTGGAGGCGGAGGATTTCCTCTTGGCAGAAAGTGGACAAGCGTTGCAAAGCAGAAAAGCCCTACAAAATACATAGTCTGCAATGGTGACGAGGGCGACCCTGGCGCATTTATGGATCGTTCTATCATGGAGGGCGACCCACACAGACTTCTTGAAGGCATGATGATAGCCGGTATCGCAACAGGCGCAAAAGAGGGATATATCTACGTTCGTGCGGAATATCCGCTGGCAGTATCACGTCTTAAAGGTGCTATCGCACAGGCTGAGCAGTTTGGTCTGCTTGGTGACAATATACTCGGCACAGATTACTCATTCAGAATACATATAAACCGTGGTGCAGGCGCATTTGTTTGCGGTGAAGGCTCTGCCCTGACGGCTTCTATCGAGGGCAAGCGTGGTATGCCTAGAGTTAAGCCGCCAAGAACTGTTGAACACGGTCTTTTCAACGAGCCTACAGTTCTCAACAACGTTGAAACGCTGGCTAACGTGCCTGTTATCATCAACAACGGTGCAAAATGGTTCAGGAGCATAGGCCCTGAAAACTCCCCTGGAACAAAGGCTTTCGCTCTTACGGGCAACATCTCGAACACCGGTCTTATTGAAGTGCCAATGGGAACTTCTCTCAGAAAGGTAATATTCGATATCGGCGGCGGCATGAGAGGCGACGGAAAGTTCAAGGCTGTTCAGATAGGCGGTCCGTCAGGCGGCTGTCTTGTTACACCTAACCTCGATATCCAGCTTGACTTTGACTCGCTGAAAAAAGTCGGTGCTATGATTGGCTCAGGCGGACTTGTTGTTATGGACGATAAGTCTTGCATGGTAGAAGTTGCAAGATTTTTCATGAATTTCACCCAGAACGAGTCCTGCGGAAAGTGCGTTCCGTGCCGTGAGGGTACAAAGAGAATGCTTGAGATACTTGAGCGTATCGTAAATGGTAACGGTCAGGAGGGGGATATTGAACTGCTTCTTGAGCTTGCAGACACTATCTCCTCAACTGCTCTCTGCGGTCTTGGAAAGACGGCTGCATTCCCTGTTGTATCTACAATAAAGAACTTCCGTGAGGAATATGAAGCTCACATAAGAGATAAGAAGTGTCCATCAGGCAACTGCAAGAAGCTTGTGACATATCAGATCGACCCTGAGATATGCAAGGGCTGTTCAAAGTGTTCAAGAGTCTGTCCTGTGGGTGCGATCAGCGGAGAGATCAAAAAGCCGTTCAAGATCGACACCTCCAAGTGCATAAAGTGCGGAGCTTGTATTTCCAACTGCCATTTCAAAGCTGTCAAGGAGGTTTAATTTTAGCTATGAATAAAGAGTTTATGATAATCGACAATATCCCCGTTGCTATAAACGGTGAAAAAAATCTGCTTGAGCTTATCAGAAAGGCAGGCATCGAGCTTCCTACATTCTGTTACTATTCTGAGCTTTCAGTATACGGTGCTTGCAGAATGTGCATGGTGGAAAACAAGTGGGGTGGCATGGAAGCCGCTTGCTCAACTCCTCCGAGAAACGGTATGGAGATATACACAAACACACCAAGGCTGAGAAAATACCGCAAGATGATATTGGAACTTCTTCTTTCAAATCACTGCGGTGAGTGTACGACCTGCGATAAAAACGGCAAGTGCAAATTGCAGGAGCTTGCCGCAAGATTTGATATCCACAGGGTACGTTTTGACAATCCAAAGTCCAAGCCTTGTATCGATGATTCTTCCGTATCTATCACCAGAGACGCCAACAAGTGTATTCTCTGCGGCGACTGCGTAAGAGTATGCAACGAGGTACAGAATGTTGGTGCAATAGATTTTGCATTCAGAGGTTCAAAAATGAAGGTCGCCTGCTCATTTGACAAGCCTATAGGCGATTCAAACTGCGTTGGCTGCGGTCAGTGTGCGGCAGTCTGTCCAACAGGTGCTATCATCATAAAGAACGACAGCCACAGGCTTTGGAAAGAGCTTAATCAGGAGGACACTATCGCAGTGGCTCAGGTAGCTCCGGCTGTAAGAGTTGCAGTGGCAAAAGAATTCGGCTACAACGGTGAGAACGTTATGGGCAAGATAGTTGCAGCACTTAGAAGAATAGGCTTCAACTACATTTTTGACACATCAACAGCCGCAGACCTCACTGTTATGGAGGAGTCAAAGGAGTTTGCAGACAGGCTTGCAAACGGCGGAAAGCTCCCGCTGTTCACGTCATGCTGTCCTGCATGGATAAAGTATGCTGAGAACGAGTATCCTGAGATACTGCCTAACATTTCCACTTGCCGCTCACCAATGCAGATGTTTGCTTCCGTAATAAACGAGAAGTTCAAGGGCGAGGGCAAGAAGATACTTTCTGTTGCTGTTATGCCTTGCACTGCTAAAAAGGGCGAAGCCGCAAGAGATGAGTTCAAGGACGAGAACGGCAAACCGTTGGTTGATTTTGTCATCACAACTCAGGAGCTTATCATGATGATAAAAGAAGCCGGTATCGTGTTCAACGAAATAGAGCCGGAAGCTGTTGATATGCCGTTCGGCACTATGACAGGCGCAGGTGTTATCTTCGGTGTAACAGGCGGTGTAACAGAAGCAGTTATCAGACGAGTTTCCACAGACAAGTCACTCGCTTCCCTGAGAAATCTTGCATTCGAGGGCGTAAGAGGCTTCGAGGGCATAAAGGAGCTTGAAGTACCTCTTGGCGACAAGGCTATCAAGGTCTGCGTTGTAAACGGACTTCGCAATGTTGAGGTCATAATGAACAGAATGAAAGCCGGCGAGCATTTCGACCTTATCGAAGTTATGGCTTGTCCAAACGGCTGTATAGGCGGCGCTGGTCAGCCAAAGGCTACTATCGACGAGAAGAAAGAGCGCAGTGTTAATCTTTACAATGCTGACAAGCTTTGCACTTTGAAGCGTTCAGAAGAAAATCCGCTTATGGATAAGCTTTACGAGGGTATCCTCAAGGGCAGAGAGCATGAACTACTTCATGTAAGCTATGTAAAATAACAAAATAGCATAAATAGCGAAAGGCTGCACGAAATTGTGCAGCCTTTTTTTGACGGATTATTTTATTATGATATATCCTCCACCTTGACAGCTCTCTTTTCATTTCTGTAGTTGACTACCTCTCCAAAAGTGCAGTATATAACAGAGAACACAGGAACAGCGATGAACATTCCGAATATGCCAAAGAGGTTTCCGCCTATGGTGATAGCGAAAAGTGTCCATAGTGACGGCAGACCAACCGAGTTTCCTACCACCTTTGGATAGATAAGATTGCCCTCAATAGCCTGAATAATGAACATGAACAACAAAAACAGCACAGCCTGCTTGAAATCCGTCACGCAGATAAGCAGGAAGCCCACCACATAGCCAAGAAAAGCTCCCACTATAGGGATAAGTGCAGTGCAGGCAACGAGTATGGCTATAAGCACTGCATTCGGGAAGCGGAAGATAGCCATACCAATACCGCAAAGTGAGCCGAGGATAATGGCTTCCGTGGTCTGACCCACAAGAAAGTTCGCAAAAGTGTCGATAGAGCGACGGCATATACGGCTTATGCGGTCGGTGATACGATTGCTGAGAAAAGCACAGCTTATGCGCTTGCACAGGTCTTTGAGCCGCTCTTTTGCGGCAAGCATATAGACTGCAAAGCAGATTCCCAAGAAGAAGTTCACAAGACCTGAGAAAAGATCTGTCACAAAGCTTACAGTGGAGCTGAGTGTGTTCAAGATCACAACGCCGTCTCTCAGCCAGCTTGTAACCTTATCGATAATATCAGCAGTGCTTATATTCATTCTGTCAAGCCACCCTGCTATCTCAGGGGAATTGTTGAGCTTGTTGGAAATATTTGAAATAAGCACAGGGATATCGTCTGAAAGCTGAGAGAAAGTCTTTATGAGTGCAGGGATAATAAGCCAGCACACAAGTGCCACAACGCCTAGGCAAAGCAGAAAGGTCAGCACTATCGAACATGGCCTTTTCAGCGTTTCCACAGTTTTGGCATATTTCTCTTTTTTAGGCTTCTTAAAGAGCCTCTTTTCAATGCCTGACATTGGCACATTCAGGATAAATGCGATTATACATCCAAATATAACAGGCTTCAAGACCCCGATCATTACGCCCAGAAGTCTAAAAAACTTGTCATAGTTGGTCAATCCCCAAAAGAGCACTACGCCAAGAACCACAAGGGCTGCATTTTCTTTGAATTTTTTTGTAAATTTCATTAGTTTCTCCTTACAAAAACGAGCTGTACAGCCTTTGCCGTACAGCTCTCAAATCGCTTAGAAATTAGTGTTAAGGCTGAGATACTGTCCGCTCTGATAGAGATAGATCAGATATACCACAGACGCATAGATAGTCACAACAGCGACTATCAGTGATGTAATTGCAGCGAGAATGTTCAGTATCGGGATAAATGCCACAACAAGGCACACTGCCATGACAATAAGGCAGGTCTTGTTTACATTCCACACATGGTCGCCCTTGTTTGCAAGGCCGTAGTTCTTCACGTCCCTGAGCAGGTCGCCTGTTGATTTGCAGATATAATAAAGCACCGCTATGTTCATTACATTGCCGGCAAAACTCAGAACATTTGATATCGCAGTATTGTCAATAAACGTGTCAACTATTGAAAAGATAAGATCAGCCACTGTGAAAACAAGAGCTGTCTGATAACCATTATGGTCTTTTGAAGCTTCAAGTATTCCCCATACATTGAAAATAGTTGCGGCTACGGTACAAGTCATCAAAAGAAGTGCGCCTATCCCCGGTATAAAAGCAAGCGGAACTCCTATAACACCTATGATCTTTGCCAGAAACACCTTTTTGATACCGCTTGCGGCATTTGGATATTTTACCATTTTATTACCCCCTATATTTCGATTTCTTAATCAAGTTCGATATTCATTATCGGCTGTGAAACGTCTGCGCCGGCAGGTACCATTGGAAGAACGTTTATATCCTTGTTGATGATAACGTCCACAAGGCAAGGCTTACCGCATTTGAGTGCCTTTTCAAGCATCGGCTTTATCTCGGATTTCTTTGTTATCCTTATGCCCTCAACGCCAAATGCGTCAGCAAGCTTCATAAGGTCTGTTCCTCTTTCGATATTCGTCTGAGAAAATCTCTTGCCGTAGAAAAGTCTTTGCCACTGTCTTACCATTCCGAGAACGTCATTCTCGAAAACAAGCTCAACAAGCGGTATCTTATGCTTTGCAAGTGAAGAAAGCTCGTTGCAGTTCATGAAGAAGCTTCCATCGCCTGCGATGTTTACTACTGTTCTGTCAGGGTTGCCCACTTTTGCGCCCATTCCTGCGCCAAAGCCGTAGCCCATTGTACCAAGTCCGCCGCTTGAAGCAAAGCTTCTTGGACACTTGAAGTTATAATACTGTGCAGCCCACATCTGGTGCTGACCGACTTCTGTGGCGATGATAGCCTTGCCGTCTGTAAGTCTGTCAAGCTCCTCGATAACGTCCTGCGGAAGCACTTCGTTTTCGCTCTCGATAGGCACCATTCTCAGTGCATACTGCTTTTTCCAATCCATAACAGTATTCATCCAAGCCTCGTGCTTCATATCAGGAAGAAGCTCGCAAAGCTTTGCAAGGATATACTTAACGTCTCCAGTAACATGGCTGTAAACGTCGATATTCTTGCCTATCTCGGCAGGGTCTATATCAATATGTATGATTTTCTTATCCTTTGCAAATGTCTTAGCGTTGCAAAGAACTCTGTCGGAAAATCTCGAGCCAAGAACTATCATAAGGTCACATTCGCTGAGCGTCATAGCGGCTGTCTTTGTGCCGTGCATACCAAGCATACCGATATAGCAGTCCTTAGTATTGTCAAGTGCGCACTGACCCATAAGTGACAATGAAACAGGTGCGTCCACTTTTCTTACGAACTCAGCCATTTCTTCTGTTGCGTCAGCAGAAACAACTCCGCCGCCTGCGTATATAAAAGGCTTCTCAGCATTCTTTATAAGCTCTGCCGCAGCAGCTATCTCCTCGTTTATGCCCTCAGGATTATGATTTACTACCTTCTTAGGCTCTTTCTTCTCATAGACCATAAGTGCGCCTGTGATATCCTTTGGTATATCTATAAGAACAGGACCCTTTCTGCCCTCGTTTGCAATATAGAAAGCTTCTCTGATAATGTCAGCAAGCTCCGCAGGATCTTTCACAATGTAGTTATGCTTTGTGATAGGCATTGTTATCCCGCAGATATCTACCTCCTGAAAAGAGTCAAGACCAAGCAGATCTCTTGTTACGTTTCCTGTAATAGCCACCATAGGGATAGAATCCATATAAGCTGTGGCGATACCTGTTACAAGGTTCGTAGCACCCGGACCTGAAGTTGCGATAACAACGCCCGTTCTGCCTGTTGTTCTTGAATATCCGTCAGCCGCATGGCAGGCAGCCTGCTCATGGGCGGTGATAACATGGTGTATCTTATCAGAATATTTATACAGCGAGTCATATATGTTTAGAACTGCTCCGCCCGGATAGCCAAACACTGTATCGACGCCCTGCTCCAGCAAACATTCAATTATAACGTCTGAGCCACGTAACTCTTTCAACATTTTTTATTTCCTCCAAATTACAAAATACATCTAAGATCAAAAAAATATATCAATATATGATTATACTATATCTGCTTTAAAAAGTCAATACTTTCATTCATTTGGCTCATAAGCTCGTCCACCGTATCAGAGAAAAGCTTTGCCTGCTCGTCAGGCTTCTTTTCCTCTACATCCTCCGCATTTTCAGGCTTCTGACTTTCAAGCATATCCTGCACGCTCACTGTCTTTTCCACAGCCTTTTTTGCTGTGAGCGTTTTAAGCTCATGATCGTCAAGATAAGGCTTTATGCCCACAACGGAAACATTGTCAGTTCCGCCGTTTGTGAGAGCAAGCTCCATTATAGCGCCAAGCTTTTCAGAAACAGAAAGGTCAAGACCAAGCCCCACCACCATTTCTTCCTCAGAAACGTAATCCGACACACCGTCTGACACTATGATTATCATATCGTCAGGCTCTTTGCCAAAATCAGCCACCAATGGTGTTTGTGCCACGTCAGGTTCATTGAGAGTGCTGCCGATAGAAGATATTATGGCATTCTGATACTGTGGCTCAAGCTCTGACACATCTTCTATCCTGCCATGCTCATACATATATCGTGCATAGGATTGGTCAACAGATATCTGTCTGATAGTGCCGTTCACATAGCGGTACATTCTGCTGTCGCCAACGTTTATGCACATCGCTCTGCTTTCCTCGTCCACTGCAAGGCAACACAGGGTGGTCTGCATATTTGCAGCGTTTTCAGCCCTTACGCCCTGCTTTTTTATTTTGTTGTGAACATCGATAAGCGTTCTTTTCATATCCACCCCTGAATTATATTCAAGAATGGAAAGATGCCTTAAACAAAGCTCCGAGGCGACCTCTCCTGCATTTTCTCCACCAACGCCGTCGCAAACGGCTGCAATAAAAGGAGCAGCGACAGTTGATTCATAGCTGCCGCTGTTGATGACCTCGTGGTCTATTAAAATGCAGTCCTCATTCTGTTCACGGTAATTTCCCTTGTCTGTTATTCCGAAAATATAATAATACATTTATTATCACCGTCTGAAAACTGGTATCGTGCTGTTATATCATATCTGCAACAAGACTGCCCATTTCCTTACAGCCAACGAGCTTCATGTCCTCTGACATGATATCTCCTGTTCTGTAGCCTGCTTCAAGGACTTTCTTGACAGCATTGTCGATAGCGTCCGCTTCCTTATCCATATCGAAAGAAAATCTCAGGAGCATTGAAGCTGAAAGTATAGTAGCGATAGGGTTAGCCTTATCCTGTCCTGCGATATCAGGTGCAGAGCCGTGGCTAGGCTCATACATACCGAACTTTGTGTCGTTCAGTGAAGCGGAAGCCAGCATACCGAGTGAGCCTGATATCATTGCGGCTTCGTCCGAAAGGATATCACCGAACATATTCTCTGTAAGGATAACGTCAAACTGCTTAGGATCTCTTACAAGCTGCATTGCGCAGTTGTCAACGAGCATATGCTCAAGCTCGACTTCTGGATAATCCTTAGCTACCTCGTTTACTACCTTTCTCCAAAGTCTTGAAGAATCGAGAACGTTAGCCTTATCAACGCTTGTAACTTTCTTTCTTCTCTTCATGGCGATGTCAAAGCCACGGATAGCAATTCTTCTTATCTCGTTCTCGTTATATGTAAGAGTATCAACGGCAGTTTCAACGCCGTCAACGTTCTCTGTCTTTCTTGCACCAAAATACAGACCGCCTGTAAGCTCTCTCATTATCATCATGTCGAAGCCGTCGCCGATTATATCGTCCTTAAGAGGGCAAGCTTCTCTAAGCTCAGGATAAAGATTTGCAGGACGCAGGTTAGCGAACAGACCAAGCTCTTTTCTTATTTTCAGAAGTCCGGCTTCAGGTCTGAGGTTCGGAGCAAGCTTATACCATGGTGAAGTGGAAGTATTTCCGCCGATAGAGCCAAGCAGAACTGCGTCTGAGTTCTTTGCTATCTCGACAGCCTCGTCTGTAAGCGGAACGCCATATTTATCTATAGAACAGCCGCCCATAAGAATATCAGTATAGACAAACTTATGACCGAACTTTTCAGCAACCTTGTCGAGGACCTTCTGTGCTTCTGTCACTATTTCAGGGCCTATCCCGTCGCCCTTTATAATTGTTATTTTCTTTTCCATGTTATTTTTCCTCCTCAGAATTTAAAGTCGAAACGCTTATCTCGCAGGAATAGCTCTGTTTTTCGGCTGTCATGAACAAAATGCCTGTATAGACCGAACACTCGCCGTCAATAAGCTTCTTTTTGCAATAATCGTCAGCAGCCATGCCTTTGAGCTGATACTGCATATAACTGTCCGCCGTATCAGTGCCGTCAAAGTTCACTTGACTATAGTCTATCTCCTCGCCGTCCATATAATATGACCAGTAGTAAGACAAACCGTCAGAGCCTTTGACCTTTATGCTGTTGGATGAAACAGTGCTGTCTATGCTTGCTTCGTCTATATTCGCCCAAAGTCCGTTGAAAGTGGAAAATCCAGCACCATTTATCTCAGGCTTATTGCAGGCAAAGGTCTTTGTTGTAACGCCTTTTTTATCGGTCTTTTCGTCCTTTTCCACAAGCACTATACTGCTGTTTGAAGCAGTTCCCCTTGCAAAACTGCCGCCAAGCTTTCTGTTTATCTCTGCATAGCTTAAGGTCAGGTCTATCTTGCTGCCGTCCACCATTACCATAAAAGGCAGAAAATCCTTGCTGCTGTATTCAAATTTACCGCTGCTCTCCTCTTTTTTCGAGCAGCCTGCGCTGCACACCAGCATTACCCCTGCTGCAAGTGCCGCAAATAACTTTTTAGCTTTCATAGCTTCACCCCTTCATAGAAACAGTTCAAGGGCGACCCCTTTTGAGAGATCCCCCTTAAAGCTTCAAAATATCTTATTTAAGTGAGTTAAGAAGACCATTGCTGTTAATGATATTGATAAGAAACTCAGGGAATGACTGACCCTGATAAGTTTCATTCTTGGTCTTGTTCGTGATAACGCCACTGTCGAAATCTATCTCCACCTCGTCACCGTTATCTATCTTCTCAGCAGCTTCCTCGCACTCGATGATAGGAAGTCCGATATTTATAGCGTTTCTGTAGAATATTCTTGCGAATGTCTTTGCTATAACGCAGGATATTCCGCTCGCCTTGATAGCAGCAGGCGCATGCTCTCTTGATGAACCGCAGCCGAAATTGCTCTTTGCTACCATTATATCGCCCTTCTGAACGTTCTTTGCAAAGTCAACGTCAATATCCTCCATGCAGTGCTGTGCAAGCTCCTGCATATCAGGTGTGTTGAGGTATCTTGCAGGGATAATAACGTCTGTGTCTACGTTATCCCCGTATTTATGTACTTTTCCGCAAGCTTTCATTATGAAAACCCCTTTCGTCAAACTTTATCAGCCCTGCTTGAACTCTGACGAATGGAATATATTTTCTCCTATCGCCTGTTTTCTAAGCTCTTCATATATCTTTTCAAGATACGGGCCGTCTATAGTATCCTTGTTTCTTGTAATAAAATAGCAGATCTTTACCTTGTGGAACATTCCCTCTTTAACGAGAGCATACACAGGTGTACCCCCGATATTGGAGGTATAAAAGGTATTGAAGCCCTTCTTGTCAATAAGAGCCTGCGTCATTTCCACGGTAAATGTATTTTTGTCATGGAGTTCCTGAATGATCTCGTCAGCCTTCTCCTCACGCTGATAGTCATTTAGTGAAGTTCCGTACTTCTTTGTAACAATACTAAGAAGTATATCGGAGAATATTTCCCTAAGATAATTTTTCATCTGTTCTCGCTCCCAAGTCGTATATGCGGTCATGCCGCATATCAATTATTCCCCCAACGCAAGATCTGTCAGCTGATTTTCTCCCCGAATATCACATAACTTCCGACGGCTGTGAGATCTTGCCTGTCACAGCTGAAGCGGCGGCAACGTAAGGTGAAGCCAGATAAACCTCTGATTCTGGGTGACCCATACGTCCCACGAAATTTCTGTTTGTTGTTGCAACGGCCCTTTCGCCCTTTGCAAGAATACCCATATGTCCGCCAAGACATGGACCGCAGGTAGGTGTAGAAACCGCACAGCCTGCATTTATGAATATCTCCAGCAGACCCTCTTTCATGGCCTGCATATATACCTTCTGTGTGGCAGGGATAACGATACATCTAACGTTCTTTGCCACCTTTTTGCCGTCAAGTATCTCAGCGGCACATCTCAGATCCTCTATCCTTCCGTTCGTACATGAGCCGATGACCACCTGATCTATCTTGACCTCCGGGATATCGTCAAATGTTCTTGCGTTCTCAGGCAGATGCGGGAAAGCGACTGTAGGCTTTATCTGGCTGAGGTCGATAGTATATTCAGCCTCATACTCAGCGTCATCGTCAGCCTTGTATATCTTATACTCTCTGTCTACCTTATCCTTGATGTAATCAAGTGTAACATCGTCAACTGCAAATATGCCGTTCTTTGCACCTGCTTCGATAGCCATGTTAGCCATGCAAAGCCTGTCCTCCATGGAGAGGTTTTTCAGACCCTCGCCTGAAAATTCCATAGACTTGTAAAGTGCGCCGTCAACGCCTATCATGCCGATTATATGAAGTATAACGTCCTTAGCGGCACTATACTTTGGAAGCTTGCCTACGATATTGAACTTGATAGCGGCAGGGACTTTGAACCAAGTCTTTCCCTTTGCCATGCCTGCGCACATATCTGTTGAGCCGATACCTGTTGAGAATGCGCCAAGTGCGCCATATGTACAAGTATGTGAGTCAGCACCGATAACGCAGTCGCCTGGAGCGACAAGTCCTTTTTCAGGAAGCAGAGCGTGTTCAATGCCCATATCGCCAACGTCGAAATAATTCTTTATGTCATACTTTGAAGCAAAATCACGGCAGGTCTTGCACTGTGTAGCGGATTTGATATCCTTGTTAGGTGCAAAGTGATCCATGACCATTGTGACCTTATTCTTATCGAAAACATCTGTAAAGCCCGCTTTATTGAACTCGTTGATAGCCACAGGGGACGTAACGTCATTGCCGAGAACCAGGTCAAGGTTCGCCATTATAAGCTGACCTGCCTTGACTTCGTCAAGACCTGCGTGGGCTGCCAGAATTTTCTGAGTCATTGTCATACCCATTTAATATTACTCCTTACTATCAGATCTCAGAGTTTACCAAGATCCTTTATTTTTTATACCCATTTATTATACCACTATTTTGATGTTAATGCAAATACATATTTATTATATATCTATGAATAATATTTATACTAAACGTTTGAGATAGGAACATATCTCTTTTACTTTTACATATAAATCGCGAAAATTTTAATCAGATTTTATACAATAGCACTAAATATTAACTGAAATATCCTTCACAACATCACAAAATACGAACATTCACGGGAAAATACCGTCAGCCCTCTTGACTTCATTTGCATGGCATAGCTGTTCTCTTTCTGCAAAAAATAATATTACAAAGAAAAAAGGAGGAAACAGCAATGAAGATGAAGTCAATGATAACAGGCGTTTCAATGGCGATAGCCGCAGGAACAGTGGCTTATGCAGTCACAGAGGCGACATCAAGCGAAAAGAAAATGCTCAAAAGCCGCACAGGACGTGCTATCAGAGCTATCGGTGACGTAATGGACGGCATTTCAATGATGATGAAATAGCCCTCATGCAGGAGCGTACCATGGTGGTAACGCTCCTGTTTTTTTTGCATTTTTAACTCTGACTTATCTTTTTCAGCAGCGTAAGAGCGTCGATAACATCGACCTTTCCATCACCGTTCATATCCGCACGCTTTAGCTGAGCGGGATCAAGCTGCGTCTTGCCTGCATTGTAACGCAGCATGAGCAAAGCGTCCACAACTGTCAGATACTTGTCACCATTCACATCTCCCTGCTGCAGGGTCTGTGAAGCGGCTTTTCTTGTTATTTTTATGGTGTACGTCCGTTTTACACCGCTTGCCGCCGTGCAGGTGACCTTGACAGTGTTTTCGCCGGTTTTAAGGCTCACCTTGCCCTTTCCAGACACCTTTGCGCTTTTGCCAAGAGGGTTTGCGTTCACAGTAACAGAAGAAACCTCCGCATTGACTTTGGCAGTATAGCTTGCGGTGAATTTATCGAATTTTGGCGAAATGCTCGTGCCTGAAACGCTGAGAGATTTAAGATAATTGTTGTTATCTCCACTGCTTGTAGGCTTTGGACAAAGTTTATCAGGCATATTGTTGTAAACAGGTATCTTGAACTCCATTGCACTGTTCAAAATATCCTGAGAATAGGCGTTTTTTAGGCTTATGGCTTCATTCGCCTGACCGAAAACGCAGGTCATATACTGGTGGTAATAAAGCCCGTTTCCACCGTCTACCATATCAAACTTTTGCAGATAAAGGGTATCCTGACCCTTTGTTATGTAGCCTGTGCCTAAAAATATCGAGCCGCCCACTATGGACTTGTACTGATTTGTCCAAGGAAGAAGATAGGTCGGATTAGTAGTTTTTGCATACTTACAGCCCATTTCTGCGGCTGTCATGGTGGAGGTCGCATAAGCCTGAATGTCAAAAAAGTTGAAATAATTCTCATAGCCTTTCACAGTACCAAGGGATTGCGGCGCACCATTTACGCCCTGCTCGTTCCTGCACCTTGAAGCAAGATGATAAGGTGAAACGCCCGATTTCTTTGCAGCGTCCATAAAGGTCTGCGAATATGTATACTTTTTCTTTGTGTCAGGACAAGTGTAGCTTCCGCTCATAAAAGTGTCTGCAAGAATAGTTTTTACACCGCTTTCCGTCTGATACGAGGGATCATATGACTGATTTTCAAACATGAAAATGTATGTATCGTTGAGAAAATTTCTCGGATCCATATAATACATTATTATCTCTTTTGAAGCCGCCACCCATGAGCCGTCAAGCCCATACCAATAACCGCCGTTAAAATCATATGCGCCCTTTTCCATTGACTTCCATGAAGCCAGTGCCGACGAGTGGACAAGGTTTCTGCCCACAACACATTCTTCCTTTAATGCAGTGTTCCAATTCACGCCAAGCTTCTGTGCGGTAAATATCCACTTTGGGTGCTGTTCATGGAGCTTTCGCAGATATGGCTTATAGCTTTCAGGAAAGCCCTGCTTTGCCATATAACTCTCAAAATCAGCGTCAGAACTGCTCTGCGAACCGCTTGATGTCAGCTGAACATATGCCGCCGAAACATAGCCCGTCACATTGCCGCATGATATCTTATACCATTTCGCACCGCTTGAGTCGGTGGTTTCGGAAAGTATAGTCAGGCTGTCGCCATAGCTTACTGTGCCTGCTTTAGAATAGCCTGTGCCTGCACCGCTGCGAACGTTCAGAACGTCTGCCGTACAGCTTCCCGTCATATTTGCCGCCGAAGCTGTCAAACATGAAGCCGCCATTGACGCTGCAACAGCAAATGACAGGATATATGAAATTATCTTTTTTATCAACTCGTTCACCTCAGAAGATATAGGCAATACCGCAACAAGGCACGCCTATGTATAAGTCCTTATTTTTACACACATTGGTTTGTACATTTTTCTGTATCAAGTACAAAACTTCACCCTCATTATAGTACATTTCTCAGTGCTTTGTCAACAGTCTTTTTGATTCATAAAAAATTTACATTTAGTAAAATGCAGCTTTCACTTAAAAGTTACAGATTTATTACAGCCTATTTAGTGGCTTTGCTGTTGATCGGTACATACATATTGTGACACAAATGCTCTCATTATAAATATATCCAAAAAAATATGCTTATTTTCGCTGTTTTGACTATTGACGTGTTACTTTATATTGTGATATAATCCTATTACGACAAAGGTAACAGAACTTGTAATATTTTATAATGAAATATTACAAATTAAAGACAAAACAATAGTAAACAAAATTAATCAAGAGCAAAATACTGACAGAAAAACACGATTTTGCAACGGAGGTATCAAATGAAAAAATTGAAAATAAACAAGATGGCGCTGTCGGTGGCAACAGCGTTTCTTATGCTCACGAGCATTGTTTCCACAGTGGCTAGTGCATCGGGCGGAAACGAGATAAAGCTCACAAGCGACAAGAACTTTGCAAAGGCAGGCGACAGCATAAACGTAAAAGCGAGCCTTGAGCCTGATAAAACAGGCGTTGCAGGCTTCACTATAGACCTGCATTATGACCCGTCAAAGGTAACAGTATATGTGCCGACCGATGAGGAGAGCGAGAGTACATACAATGTGGGAAGCAAATTTTCCGTTATAACCAACTATGTTGCTTCATCGGGCACTATAAAAATAGTCGGTGCAAACCTCACGGGTTCTAACATAAAGGACAGCACAGACCTTGCCCTTGCGACTTTCAAGGTAAAAGACGGCGTAACAGGCAAGATAAACTATTGGGTAGAGGTTGAAACGATGGTGGCGGAAGCTGACGGTGGATACAAGTCAGTTTCATACTCAGCACCTACAGAGGGTTCACCGCTCACTGTCAGTGCAGGGGAGGAGATCACAACAACTCCTGCAACGACCACTACGACTGCTTCATCTAAGGCTGAAGCTACTACAACTACATCAAAGTCGACCACAACTACAACGACGACTACAGCAAAGACTACGACCAAGTCCGAAGCGACTACCACAACTACGGCTAAGTCTGAGAAAGTTACAACAACTACGACAAAGCCTGTTGAAACCACCACAACTACTACAACAGCAAAGAGCGAAACTCAGACCACTACAACCGTAACATCTGCACAGCCTGAGTCCGAACCGCTTTTTACACACAAGCAGGGTGACGCTGACTTCAACAGCGAAACTTCCCTTCAGTTCGGCTTCAAGCTTTCTGACTACATAACAGACTATTCACAGCATTACAATGTAAAGGTCAACGTAAAGTCATCAGGCAACGCAAGCGGTGCAGTCGGTGCGTTGGTTGACGGAAGCTGGTCTGCACAGAGCACGAAGCTCACAGGTGGCGAGGAAGCACAGTGGATATACTCAGATCTTGACCCTTCAAGAACAAGCGACGAGGTTTTCGTACAGCTTTATTACTTAAAGGCAAATGCAGATTTTCAGATAGCTTCCGTGGAAGTAACACCTGTCAAGGAAGCAGTTGACACATCAGCCGTTACAAAGGTCACAGCGGCAGAACCAAAGCCTGCTGACGATACAACGACCACAACTACTACAACAGCAAGCACAGAGCCAAAGGCTGACGAAAACGCACAGCCTGAAAGCACCACCACAACAGCAGCCAGACAGCCTGCAAATGCCGGTGCGGCTGTTACTACAGTAAGCGAGGGCGACAGTTCGCAGGAGCTTACAGAATCACAGGCAACAGAAAAGATACAGCAGATAGTTGACGAGGTCTCATCGCAGGCTGACAGCTCAAAAGTAAATCCGTCAACAGGCGTTGAAATGACAAAGAACATTCTCACTGTCATTGCCGCAGGATATGTTATTTTTGCGATATTTGCAGTTATCTTCAACAGATTTGCCGCAAAGGACGAAGAATAATAACCGAATATATTTCTTTTGGCTATAAAAACGGACGTTTCCATCGGAAGCGTCCGTTTTTTCGTCAGGAACACCAAGGGGATAGTGTGATCCTGCATTTTATTGATCTTCTATAACTGGCGGAATGAAATTCTCTAAGGCGCTGAGAAGCTTCGGGTGTCGTATAACAAAATGTATAGCAGGCGCGTTTCCCTTTGATATCATCGCCCACTGACCTTCATGGATCAGTATTTGCAAATTGCAGAAGGTCTGCCGCTTAGCATATTTAAGGCTATAGTTTTCATGTGTCTGTGCATAGCGTTCTGTGCTTTTTAAATGTGCAGAATAATCATCATAGCTGTAAAGAACATCACTGTCACAGAATACACCCGACAGGTCAAGGGCATGGGGACGTGTTTCAAATTTCTCTCGGGAAAGACAGCATATCTCGTCCTCTATGGTCATGGTTTCCAGTATGCTCTCAACTCGCTTTTTACGCTCGCTGACATAAGCTTTTATATCTCTGCCCCGGCGGTCGTCAATGCCGTTTCTGTCAAGTATACTATTGAGCAGGTCATTATCCATAGTATAAACAGGCAGAGCAGATAAAATACTCCTGCGCCCGCCACGTCTGCGAGAGTCGGCAGTGAGAAAATTGCTGAAATCTTTTTCCCTGTCACTTCGGTATATCTCCATAAGCGGGCAGGCGTTTGAAAGCAGATCATTGGCACGTTTACGATAATATCCAAGCTCCTTTTTGGACTTGGTGAGATAATATCTGCCCTCGCTGTGAAAGCCTGCCACGGCTTCCCCTGAAAGAGCCGCCGCACCTGATACCTTCAGCAAATGCAAAAAAGCATTATTCTGTACGTTTTTCAAATAGTAAGGCGCTATCTGCCCCGTCATATACATCGGTATCCAGCTTTCAAGACCAAGCATCATATCATCTAATGAGCGGTCAAGATTATGTATCTGACAAAGGTGCAGACCCTTTTTAAGCATCAGAGCCATACCGAACATCCACTTCTTCGGAAATTCGGGATCATCAGCCATTTCCTTCATAGGCATATCACTGTACATTATCACAGGCTCATTAGAACGTGACAAGACTGTGGCTTTCAGAAAATCAAGCTCACTTTCCATCATTTCCTTGATGCCAAAATAACTTTTTGACACAGGAAGCTGAAAAGGCAATGCAGGTACTTTCATTTCATCAAAACGTATCGCCTTTATGTATTCGTTCAGGTCAAACTCATCAAGCTTATCAAGGAATTTTTCAATGCCGCTGCTTTTTATCTCTCTGCTCTGTCCGGCATGATCGCTGAACAGCCATTTGCATATCACTTCATAACGCTGTGACACATCCTCTATATCACTTTCATTACAGCCCACAAGCTGTGCGACCGCTGATATCTCTGTGGGAGTTCTAAGCTCCCTTGCAGTAAAGCCTGCTATTGCGGCGACAAAGCGTTCAGGGTCGGCAGGCTTTCTAGTACCGTTACGTATACGGAAAACGGTGGAAACATCATAATTTATCTCCTTGCACATACGCTTGATGTTTATATCAAGGGCTGAGATAAGGGTATTGAAATTTTGCCGCATAGACTCTCTGTCGGCAGGTATGATATCTTCACAGTCAAGAAAGGCTCTTTTTATGATCTCCCTTGTCATATCACCATAGCCTTTTTCCCTTGCCACAGCCTCAAGAGCGTTGCAAAGCCCGTCAAACGCCACAGTGTCTATCTCAGGTATTCTCTCTCCGCTTCTGTATCTGCTAAATGTTGAGGGAGATATCCCTGACAACTCACAAAGCTCCTTTGCCGTGCAGGAAAGCTGTTCTATATACTTACCAAGCTGTTCGCAAAACTTCATTTTAACGATCCCTCCCGCTGTCATATGGTATTACGTTAATTATATATCATATTTATCAAAAAAGGAAGTCCCCCACGATATATAATTTCAGAATTGGCATATGACTATTATGAAATAAATCACAAATTTATTCATAGATTTGTTATAATGTGATAAAGGATATCACAGTAGGGAAAATACAATGTAATGGAGGTGTGCTTATAGGATAGTAGCGAACATGTTTATGGTAAAATAGAAATGCAGAAAAAGGGCTCCAAAAGTGCATAGGTGAAA
>ERZ791907.554-NODE-554-length-37295-cov-8.760849_pt1 | contig 37295 bp, 56 predicted proteins | sample MGYA00510145_ERZ791907 | MGnify/ENA primary metagenome ERZ791907 (study PRJEB30046, sample SAMN00792089) | human gut metagenome | study: EMG produced TPA metagenomics assembly of the A metagenome-wide association study of gut microbiota in type 2... | reverse complement strand
CCTTTTATAGCCATTTTCAGTTGTCAAAGTACAGGTTTAATTTTTCATTTTAGGATCACCTCCACCGCATTCTAAACTATGTATTGTCCAATAAAAAGGACTATTTTCTTTTGGACTTGACAAATTCTGCAAATGCTTTGATTTCATCAAGTTCCTCTGGGGTGTACTCATCGCCATCGAAGTGTGCGGCGATGGTGTTTGGATTTATTATTTTGGTTGTTTTGTTTGTTCGCCCTAACAAATAATCAATATCTACATTGAAGAAATCGGCAATTGCTTCTAACACTTCAAAATTCGGTTGCCGTTCACCCCGCTCATACATATTTATAGAACTTTTTGATATTCCAAGAGCATCAGCGAGTTCTTGCTGGGACATATTTTTCTCATTTCTCAATAATTTTAATATCTTATCAAATTGAGCCATGCTTAATACCTCCGTATATCTTTAAGCATATTATACACGCATCGTGTATTAAAGTAAACAAAAAAATGCACAAATTGTGCTTGACATGTGTGCACAGTACGTGTATATTAAAACTAAGCACGAAACGTGCACAAAAAATATAGGAGGTGGGAGATTGAATAAACAAGCGATTGCAGAACGTCTCCTCAAATTAAGAGGAGATAAAAGCAGAGATACGGTTGCGAAAGCTTGTGGAATAAGTACTTCTGCTTTGGCAATGTATGAGCAGGGAGAGCGCATACCTCGTGATGATATTAAAATGAGGCTCGCAAAGTATTACAAAAGATCAGTTAACTTTATTTTTTTTGACCAATAAGAGCACAAAACGTGCACAACGGAGAGGAGAGTGAGAACGTGAAATGAATGATTTGGATGTTTTATCAGAGGTTAAAAAGATAATGGATGAGAAGAATGCAACCACTTTTAATGTGATAGATGTTCAGGAAGCAACCAAACGCATTAAAAGAAAAGAGATACTTAGAATATTGTGGATAGTAAGTATCTCCGTGGCAGTAAGCCTGATTACTGTATATATGATGTAAAGATGGCAGTAAGAAATGCGATTGTGGCAGGAATGAGGATATCAGTTAGTAGAAAGGTTTTTAATGATTTTTTTCGGGATTCGAAATAATCAATTAATACAGCATATCCAGAACCGGTCATTTCATAATCTCCGGCATAAAAGGAATCTGAACCTTTTACATGTTTTTTGATATATCCTTTTTGTTCCAAATTGGCAAGTCGAGCATCTGCGGCGATGTCATTTTCGCGATATGTGGACAAAAGTGCCATCGAGCCATTTTCGCTTATGAATTTTAGTAGCTGAAAGTCTTTATCTGACATAAAGTTCTCCTTTCGTTATTATGATAGTCAAATTATAGAACGGAGAACTTGAGAAATCAAGAACCATATACAGGCACAGTTAATAACCTATTAACAGGAGGTGGGCTTATGGCAAGATATCCCAAGAAAGCTACATACAGAACCTTTGTGATTGATTCTAAAACCGGTAAATGGAAACAAATTGATCCAAAGGATATACCTCAGAACAAAATTGACGAACTGTGTGACAAGTTTGCGCTTGGCGCAGGTTATAAGCGCGTAGAGTAGCCACTGCGGTGGCTGTGCGGACAAGCTATAAAGGAGAAAACATGAAACAAAGAGCTTTTGAAATAGGAGTCGCAATTATGATGTTTGGTGCAACTGCTATGGACTCGGAAGGAATCGGATGGATTATTGCGGCAGGTATGGTGGTTGCTGGTGGAGTGATTTCGTTTGCAGCGTATGCATCAGAGAGACTTGAAAAAGAACGCCGGGAAACCGAGCGTCGCGTACAGCAGCTACGGAAAGCCAGTTGAAAGGAGAAAAATGCACATCAGTGGAATAAAGCGTATGTATCCGCAATATCCGAATAAAGCTTCGAATCTCACGTACCCGCGAAAGGAAAAGAAAAATGATGGGGATTTCAAGGAAGTGTTGGATGTGGAAATAAAAAAGATGGAATCAGCCGACCAAAGCAATGATTCCATCTAATTGGGGGGTTGTTTCTCTCGGAAAACAAAAGAAAAATAAGCATTAAAAATGCTATGCCTTTATTTTACAAGAAATATATTTAATGTGCAAGTGAAAAATATGAATTTACGTCAAATCGAATCGCTTGTAAGTGCGTATTTGCACTGCAAGGACGCAGAAAAGATTCTGAACAATGCAGGATCATTTATTTACACCGAAGCAGCGTGTCCGCTTATGGACGAGCCGATGGAGCAGATCTATGCGGCACTGATAGACGGACAGGATGATGAGACAGCGGACTGGATCTATGACCTGCTGCAAAAAGGTGAAGCAAAGGCAATTTATGATCTGCTGCAGGAAGGAGCCGATAATGGAAACGATCCAGGATAATTATGATTTCTTCCGGATGCATGAGGATGAGCAGGACAAATGGCTGGAACAACGGCCGGTGTGTGTCTGCTGCGGTGATCATATTCAGGATGATTATTGTTATGACGTTGGCGGAGAAATCTACTGTGAAGATTGTATGGTTTCATGTTTCCGGAAGGTGGTGTGATGTATTACAGACCCTGCCCCTATTGTGGGGCACATCTTGATCCGGGTGAATCATGTGACTGCCTGGAAAAGAAAAAGGAGAACAATAAAAACATCCTTGCAGCATATAGAAGTGGCAGGGATGGACAGATGGAAATGAAGTTGGAGGAACTATTAAATGCAGGACATTAATTTTTTAGTGGAACAAAAAAATGGAACGATTGGTATGAATTTTGATGAGGTCAAGGAAACGTTATCAAATGGATTGGAAGAATACAGACATATGACCTTTACTGAAGATTCCAAGACCGAAGCAAAGAAAACAGTAGCGAGTTTGCGAAAGCTCAAAAAAACAGTTAATGACAAGAAAAATGAAGTTAAAAAATCTTTTATGGTTCCGTATACGGATTTTGAGACCAAAGTAAAGGAACTGGATAAGTTGATTGATGAGCCAATTAATTTCATCAATGCGCAGGTGGAAACATTTGAACGTAATCGCGTGGAAGAAAGGAAAAGGCTGATTTCAGAAATTTATGATGAAGTTATTGCGGAGAATGAGGCTGTTGCTGAATATTTGCCATTACAACGTATTTATGACAGCAAGTGGGAAAATGCCACAACTACAAAGAAAGCGATTAAAGAAGCTATCACGGAGCATATCGAGCATGTAGAGAAAGATCTTGCAACTATCCGGGCAATGGAATCGGAATTTGAGGATAAAGGGTTGGAAAAGTACAAGATCACGTTGGAATTATCAGATGCTATCGGAAGCATGAACCAGTACCAGAAGCAGAAAGAAGAAATTATTAAGCATCAGAAAGAAGATGAAGAACGTAAAAGAGTGGAAGCAGAACGGAAAAAGGAGGCTGAACAATTGATTGTGCCTACCGCTCCGGAAGTACCGAACGAATTATTTACACAAGAAAAAGAAGAATTCGTAAAACCAAAGCCTTGCACAGATACAATCAGATATGAAGTGACTGCAGATCCATTCCAGGTCGTGCAGCTTGAATCTGCTATGCGTGAGTATGGTATTGAATTTCGGAGGGTATAAGAATGGCAGAAGCGGCAAGAAAGAAAATGAATATTTACGAATCCATATCTAAATGTATGGAAGAAATCGGAGCGGTCAGTAAGGATGCTGTGAATAAGCAGCAGGGATTTAAATATCGTGGTATTGATGCTGTGATGAACGCAATCAATCCAGCTTTGGTAAAGAATCATGTATTTATTGTACCGGAAGTGCTGGAACAGCAGAGACATGAACGAACGACAAAGAATGGTTCGGTGTTGATTTATTCCATTTGCAGGATAAAATACACTTTTTTCGCTGAAGATGGTTCCTGTATAGAAGCAGTGACAGTTGGAGAAGGAATGGATTCCGGAGATAAGGCAACCAATAAAGCTATGGCGATTGCATTTAAGTATGCGTGTTTTCAGGTGTTCTGTATCCCGACAGAGGAGATGAAAGATCCAGATGAAGAAACGCCCGAGCCGGTTACACCACAGTTTGTTCCGGCATCCGCAGAGCAGATGCATAAGATGGGAGAGTTTGTGTCCGCGTATGCAGAAATGTGTGAAGATGCCAAAGAATCGGATATATGGGGAAAGTTAAAAGAAAAATATCATTTCAATGGGACAAGCGAAATTTCGGCAGAAATGGCAGAAAAAATAATTACGCAAGTTGAGGTTTGGTATAAGGGAAAGAAAAATAAAATAGAGGGTGCTTGATGGAACTTACAGGGAAAGCAGTTGGAGCTTCACTTGATTTTGACACAAAACATTTTCGGATCACATTCGAGGTCAATGAAAATGATGTGGTAAAGAATGAATATGATAAGCTCAAAGGATATGAAAAACTGAAAATTAAAGCGGTCAGATACACACAGCGAAGATCATTAGACGCCAACGCATATTTTCATGTTCTTGTTGGTAAGATTGCGGATGTACTGACCATATCTAAGGCAAAGGCTAAGAATGTGCTGATTTGTAAATACGGGCAGCCCCAGTTGTTACCGGATGGAAAAATTATGGTATACAAAACGAATGCTCCCGAAGCATTTATGTGGGAGCAGGAAGCAATCCATTGTATTCCTGTTAAGTATGAGGAAAAAGCCACATTTTATAAGGTGTATCGCGGGAGCCATACATATGACACAAAAGAAATGTCGCTTTTAATAGATGGAACAGTAGCGGATGCGAAAGAACTCGGAATAGAAACTATTACACCTGCGGAGATTGCAGAGATGAAAGAGCGGTGGGGTGTATGAAACGGCTGTGGAGTGTTTTTACGAACGATATGGATCATTGTTATTTTACCGGTATTGCCCCAGTAGAGAGACACCATATATTTGGGGGAAATCCTAATAGGAAGAACAGTGAAAAATATGGATTTGTTATTCCGCTTGCACCTGATCTTCATCCGAATGGCGTACATGCCGGAAAAGATGCTGTAGATATTGATTTGAAACTCAAGCAGATGGCACAGATGTATTTTGAAGAACATTATGGTACCAGAAAAAAATTTAGAGAAGTTTTTGGAAAGTCGTGGTTATAGGTTGAAACACCTGCCGCAAGGCAAAAGAAACCGTTCATGCAGAAAGCCAGGATCTCTGGTGCCGATGGGTGCCAGATGGAAAGGAGAAATGATTGAATCAGTTAGAGATTTTTAAAAATAGAGAATTCGGAGAAATCCGGACGGTGGTTATAAATGCAGAACCATGGTTTGTAGGAAAGGATATTGCAGAGGTTTTGGGATACAGCAATTCCAGAAAGGCAATATTGGATCATGTAGATGATGAGGACAAGATAGATGGAGTAACGATTCGTGACTCCATCGGCAGAGACCAGGCAGCGGTTGTTATTAACGAATCCGGTTTATATGCTTTGATTTTCGGAAGCAAGATGGCAAGTGCAAAACGCTTTAAGCATTGGGTAACATCCGAAGTATTACCGCAGATCAGAAAGAATGGTTCCTATCAGAATCGGTTGACACCAGAAGAAATGATGAGGATTCAACTTGGAATGGTGGATGATCATGAGAACCGTATCGAACATCTTGAAAATACCATGACGATTGATTATGGTCGGCAGCAGGAATTAAAGAAAAGTGTAAATAAAAGAGTGATCGAGGTTCTTGGAGGTAAGAAAGCACCGGCATATAAGGAAATGAGTAAAAAGGTATTTACAGAGTGTAATCGTGACATTCAGGATTATTTTAGAGTCAACTCCAGAAACAATATTCCTGTATTACAGTTTGATGCTGCAATCAGTTATGTTGATGCATGAAATCCGAGCAATAATACAATTCTTGAGATAAGAAGCTGTAATGCTGGAATGGGTGGTGCAGATGGAGTATAAATTTACAATTCCGTTGAGACCGATCACGAAAAAGAACAGTCAGCGGATTATAAAAGATGGATCGGGAAAAGTTCGGATCATCCCGTCCGCAGCTTATAAGAAATATGAAAAGCAGTGTGGAACATGTATTCCGCATATTCAAACCATTGACCGGCCGGTGAATGTAAAGGCTGTGTATTATATGCCAAATCGCCGCAGGGTAGATCTCATAAATCTGCATGAAGCTTTGCATGATATTTTGGTGCATTACAAGGTACTGGCAGACGATAATTGCAAGATTATTGTTTCAACGGATGGAAGTTATGTGGATGTAGATAAATGGGAGCCACGAACTGAGGTAACAATTACAGAAGTAGAAACGGGGTGATGGCTTGGCAGAAAAGAACAGCTTCGTCATGTATACAGAGTATTTAAAGCATATCCAGAAGATGGACATGGAGCAGCGAGGGAAGCTGTTCACTGCCATCCTATGTTATGCGGCAGGCGAGGAAATACCGGAACTGGACGCTGCGGCAGATATGGCATTCAGCTTTATCCAAGATCGAATGGATCGGGATAATGCGGCATACATGGAGAAATGTGAGAAACGTAGGGAAGCCGGCAAACTTGGCGGCAGACCGAAAACAAATGCTTCTGATGAAAACCAAACAAAAGCAAAAAAAGCAAATGGTTTTTCTGAAAAGCAAAATAACCCTGATAATGATAATGAACCTGATAATGATACTGATATTAGTAGTAATGATAATAGAGTTATAGCACCTGCGGATAAAACGCTTTGTGCCGGAAAATTCCTCTTGAACGATGGAACAGAATACGAGGTGTCGGAGAACGACGTGGTTACATACCAGCAGCTCTATCCGGGGATCGACGTTAGACAGGAGTTGAGGAATATACAGGCATGGTGTCTGTCCAACCCTAAATACAGGAAAACAAGGGGTGGTGCAAAAAGGTTCATGAATTCATGGCTGTCCCGGTCACAGAACGGAGCACGGAAAGAACAGGCTGTGCCGGAAAAGAAAACCCGGAACCGGTTCAATGATTTCGAGCAGCGTGAATGTGATTATGCGGATTTGGAAAGAACATTGCTCAACACACCGGTCCGGTAGGTTGAAACACCAGCGAAAGCAAAAGAAACCATTGCAAGTGCGGAATTATAGTTATCACAAAAGCCATGTTCTTAACTTGCTGACACCGGGGCGGCAATCGCCCCATTACCAAAAGGGGTGAGAGAAATACATAAAAGCAATAAGGACAAACGTCTGGAGCGTGAAAATATAAAGCTGATCGGGCAGATCCAAGGATACGAAGATTCCAAGCCGGAACATCGGAACCCGAAAGCATACAAGAAATTTAAGGCAGAGCCTACTTACTACGGCAGTGGCAGGATTTGCAGCTATGGTGATAAGACGAAAGTCTGTGATCCGAGTTGCAGATTTTGGAACACCTGTGTAAAAGGGCGGAATGCTGGAAAGTGAGGAATAGTATGGGCGGAAATGTAGTAAGCAACCTTTGCTCATTGCCAGCAACGGATTTGAATTTTACATCAGAACTTAATCGGGCAACGGCATATCAGATTAAGCAGGCAATCGAGACAATGAAACAAAACGGTGGGAAAAATAAAGGCCGGATTAAAGCCTGTGAAAGAGGGCTGGAAAACAGAAGACTTACGAAAAAAGATAAGCATGGAAAGTATGTCTCTAAGGAGCATTTAAGTATTCTTTGCAACACGTTTTCATCGGAGCATAGGTTTAGGGCTATTCTGCAAAAACTTGGAGAACTCGAAGATGCTGAACGGCAGGGGGTGCTTTTACAGTTACCATGCAAGGAAGTGAACAGAATGGATAACAAGTGGATTCCGGTAAGTGAAAGGCTGCCGGAAGAATCATTTGGATGCTTGGTAACGGTTATGGACTATGAACCGTATATGCAAACTGATTTTGAGAATATACTTCCGTATTTTGTTGGATATGACGGTCACAGTTGGAATGATTCAGACGGAGAAGAAATTCCATTTGAAGTCATTGCCTGGATGCCGTTGCCGAAACCGTACCGGGAAAGCGAGGGATAGCATGGAGAGATTAACAGAAAGCAATCCATCGTGGATAGATGATGAATTATGGGAAAGGGCTTGCGAACCAGACTGTGAAGAAATAGACGCAGTATATCGGAAACTCAAAGACTACGAGGATGCCGAGGAGCAGGGATTACTTCTTCGGTTGCCGTGTGGAATTGGCTCAGATGTATATATAATTCCTAGCAAAATCAATTGTGAATTAAATATTTTAAGTCTGCACCCGGAGAACAACAAAGTTTATCATCAGAAAGTAGCCTTGATTACTTTTACAGAAAAAGGATGGTACATGGAGTGTGATAAGGATCGAGAATATGCAACAGACCGAATCCTGTCAGAAAAAATGTACAAGGAAACCTGGTTTTTATCACAAGAGGAAGCCGAAGCCAAGCTGAAAGAAATGGAGAAAAAGGATGTTTAATGAAATTTTCAATGTGATGAAATGCTTTCCGAAGAGTTATATTACTCAATTTGGAGAACTTATTTTATCAGACAAAGGGAATGTATATTTTACAGCAAAAGACTGTAATACACAGAAAGATATTATCTGTAAACTTTTAGAGTGGTGTTCCAGACCACTTGCAAAGGGAGAACCTTACCGCCAAGAGAAGAGAAATAAAGAATGGAGGGAATCACTTCTTTCTGGATACAATGAATATCTCGGAACACAATTCACGCAAGAGGATATGTACTGGATTTACGAGAAACTCGGAAACGCAGTCAATCACGAATTGACGTTGAAATTTATTACAAGCGGATATGATTTGAAGCTTGTATATCCGGAGAAAGGAGAAAGTCATGGAGAATAGATATTTATTCCGCGGAAAGCGGATTGATAATGGCGAATGGGTGGAAGGATATCTGTCATACCCATTTTTGCACGAAAAGGGCAACGAAAGTTATTATTTCTACGCAAAGGATAGTTTGGGTTTCTTCTGTCGTTGTGTTGTAGATGCATCTACTATCTGCCAATGTACCGGCTTAAAAGACAAGAACGGCAATCTGATTTGGGAGAATGATATTTTGATGTGTCATGGAAACTCAGAAGACCTTGTGAAAGCAGTTTTTGGAGAATTTAATGTAATCAACGCAGAAACACTGGAAGTTATTGATCGTGTTATTGGTTGGCATTATGAGGTTGTTCCAACAGATGCGCTAAGCAAGTGTGAGCCGTTCTGCTTTCCAATGCCACTTACAGAGGAATATGTAAAGACATGCGAAATGAAAGTTGTTGACAATCCGGAACTGTTGGAGGTGTAGGATGACGATTGATGAAGCCATATCTGAATTTAAAAAAAGAGCAGAAGATAGTAAAAAAATTTCAGAATTAGGCATGAAAAGTTACATTCCAAAGGAAAAAGAAGAGAAACAGCTTGCGGAGTGGTTGGAAGAGTTGAAATCATACAGAGCTTCGGTATTTAGTGGAGATATGACAAAGAAAATGCTGAAAGAAGAATATTGCAAGGCGGTTGATGATTTTGCAGAATCGGTCAAAAATTTAATCGTAGATTTGTCTGTAATCAGGTTTAAAGACATTGATGAGATAGCAGAACAGTTAAAGGTAGGTGATGAAAAACGACGAGACTGATTGATGCCGGGTTGGTTTTAGACAAATTAAGCGGACGTCTTGAAAGCATGAAAGATTATGATGCAGTAAAAGATGTGATTAACAATATGCCGACTGCATACGACGTGGACAAGGTTGTAAGACAGTTGGAAGCATACAGTAATGCAGACGAAGCAGAAAGACTTGGAACAATGCCAGTAGTGGAGCTTGCAGACACAATTACAATCGTGAAAGGCGGTGGAGTAGATGGCTAAAGCAGTATTGGTTACGGATATGCCGGAACAGGTGTGCCAGAAATGCACATTGTGCTATGAGACAGAGAATGAAGACGAATACCTGTGTTGTGCGACAGGGAAACTTGTACCAGACGGAGAAAAGCCGGAATGGTGTCCGCTCCGGGAACTGCCGGAGAAGAAAGATAGAAATTCCCCAGAAAGGGTTGAGTACGGAAATTTCGGCGAGGAATATATAGCCGGTTTTAATGACTGTATTGACAAGATTTTAAAATAAATCGAAAGAGGGTGGAGCATATGGCGGATAAAGTCAAATGGCTTAATGAAAACTGCCACAAATGCGGAGGACAGATGAATAGTTGGGATGCGCGGTTGACTAAGACTTTCAAAGTCCGGAATACATGCGAGAAGTGTTTTTGTAAGATTTATGACATGGATCAAGAAGCGTTCCGTAGTCAAATGGAAGATTTCTGGGGCATCCGCCCATGTCAGGGGATCTGATTATGGAATATAACGAATTGACCAAGCGGTTACTTGCAGAAGGTTATACTGCCGACCATCATCCTGATTATGTACAGGTAAATACAAGCAGACTTCCCGGTAATGATCCGCTGAACAATCTTTCTGGTGGGTTTGAGTATAAGCGATTCTACAGAGATAGCATTGTTTACAAGACTGGCTGTGGGAAGTTTATAATGGGAAGCCATGTGATGGACAATCTAGGATGTGGAATCGATTGGAGCCATGAAAATAATAATCCGGTGTTCCGCTGCCCTTATAGTAAACCAGAGTGTGAGCACAATGATCCAAGATTATATGGCACGCATGGTGGCGGTTTGTGTATTCAGTGTTTTTGCACTTGCCACAGAACAGATGATGAACCATACGATTATGAGAACAGCATTGAAAAAGCCAATAGAGAGCGTGAGGAAGAAAAGAAGCGTAAGTACGAGGAATACTCTGGTGCTCATAGCGGTAGAGTTTGCCAGAACCACATGTTTTATGATGAGCGAACCAGAACGTGGTCGCAACATTATGATCCGATTCGATGTGCCCACATGTGCTGTTCGAATGGGTACTGCCCGATTTTAGGTCGCCAGCTTAACAAAAAGCGCGGAAATGTTTACTACGATCTGAAAGAAAGTGGCGCGGTAAAGAAAACTGATGGCCAGATAGGACTTTTCGATCGTGATCGTTGGGAACGAGCCACAAAAGGGATACGATTTTTGAAAAAGCCGTGCAGTATGGATATCTGCGAAGCTATCGCTAAAACGCAAGGTGGCAAAATTCGTCATCATTACGCAATCAATCATACGAGGGAGATGATGTTCGATCCAACGTGGAAATTTGAAATTTACAATATTCGGGCAGAATCTAAGCAGAGCCGTGATCTGATGCAAGATTTACAGGATTTACGGGAAGGAGTGGAAATCGTATGGGAAGATGACCAGATAAAGGAAGACAAGGAACGCAAAAAGAAGAAAAGGCAGGAAGCAAAACAAAAAGCTATTGATCGGCTTGAAAAGAAGCTGATAGAGGTTGGCTATGAAAATCTTCCGGACACATCCATTGACCGTGTGCACGCGGATAAGTGGCTGGATTCGGAGCGATTGGAAGAGCTGGAGAATATCCGGCAACAGAAAATAAAAGAAGAACAGGAGAAGCCTGTACAACTTAGCCTGTTCAGTCTTTTGTAAATATCGACTTAAGTCACAGGTCGAACACCTGCAATTGCGCTTGTCATATATGAAACTGTAACACTAATAAACTGTTTGCTGAAATTTCCCATAGAAATTCCCCCTTTCGTATAGATAAGTAAAAACAAAGATGCGACGATTAGGAACATTGTTACTTTGACAAAGTGCGACAAGTGACGATACATTGTGGCTCCAGCCTGTGCATTTGCAACCTGTGGCTTAAATCGATGATACATCAATATTATAGCGTAGAAATAACAAATAATCAAGAAAGGAGCCGAACCTCCGGCCGGGGTAACGATATATCGGGTTCCTTTGAAAAAATGAAGAATAGTGAATTAAAAGAATATGTAAACAGCTTTCCGGATGATGCACCGGTGAGTATTATCTGCGCGAATCCAAGAAAAAGAAAACTGTACAAGTTGGAAAATGTAATGTGGGTGACAGACCAAGGGCAGCCTTTGATCCTTATTGACATTGGAAAAGAATCGGATATGGATGCAGAAATGATATCCGCTTGCAAAGAGGATGAAAAGTCTGCGGATGATCTGGAAGGACAGATGCAGATCGAGGACTTCCTGGAGGTGATGCCATGATTAACGGAGATTTAATTATTGATTGCTTTGCTGGTGGTGGCGGTGCAAGCGTAGGGATTGAGATGGCACTTGGACGCCCGGTTGACATTGCAATTAATCACGATCCACAGGCAATTCGAATCCACAAAATCAATCATCCGAGTACTTTACATTTGACAGAAGATATTTTCAAAGTTGATTTACAGAAATATGTAGGTGGCAGACATGTTGCACTTATGTGGGCATCGCCGGACTGTACAAGCCATAGTAAGGCGAAAGGCGGGCAGCCCAGAAAGAGAGGGCTGAGGATACTTCCGTGGGCGGTATACAAACATGCAAAAACAATTTTGCCGGATGTGATCATTATGGAGAATGTGGAAGAAATCCAACAGTGGGGACCGCTGGATCCGGACGGTCATCCGATACCGGAACGTAAGGGAGAGGACTACAGAAAGTTTATATCATCGATGCAGTCACTCGGGTATGCATTCGATAGTAGGGAGCTTGTAGCTGCTGATTATGGCGCACCGACAACACGTAAGAGATGGTATGCGATATTCAGGAGAGACGGCAAAGCGATTGTTTGGCCAGAACCTACGCATAGCAAGTCTGGTATTGTATTACCACGATGGAAACAGTGTGGAGATTATATTGATTGGTCAGATTTAGGAAAATCAATTTTTGATCGAAAAAAGCCGCTTGCTGATGCGACAATGGCGCGAATCGCAAACGGTATACAAAAATATATCATTGATGATCAGCATCCGTACACTGTGAACGATAAACGAGCCATGGCTTTTTTAATTCAGTATTATAGCGAAACGAAGAAAGGTGATGCGAGAGGTCAGACGTTGTGTGAACCAATTAAGACCATTGATACAAGCAATCGATACGGACTTGTTACTGCTTTTATTACAAAATTCTATAAGACGGGGATCGGGCAGAGATGCGGTGAGCCGATACATACGATTACCACGTCACCAGGACATTTCGGACTGGTATCCGCTTTTCTGATTAAATATTACGGAACTGGTTGCGGTCAGCCAGTGGCAAGTCCTCTTGCAACAATTACAACAAAGGATCGGTTCGGACTTGTGAATGTGATAATTGAAATTGACGGTGAGGAATGGATAATAGCAGATATATTTCTGCGAATGCTGAATGCTACCGAATTAAAGCTTATGCAAGGATTTCCACCGGATTACATCTTAGAACGTGATATAAGCGGCAAGGCAATTCCTGTAAAGGAAAGGGTTGCGAAGATTGGCAATAGTGTTGTACCGATAATGGCAGAGGCACTTGTGGCTGCAAATTGTCCATATCTTATTGTTGGAGAGCGGATACCGAATATGGTGATATCGACAGAACAGACCGGACAGCTCCGGTTTGCGTAACTATTCCTTTTCACATACCGCATTTTTGGCAGCAATATTTGCCAGCATGTCACTCAGCACTACCAGATCAGCAGCGAGGATGGCAATTTCATCGTCAGACATACAGCCGGCAAGCTGGCAGGCGAGTGTTGAAAGAAAATAAAGGTTTGAACAGTTTTGCATGGGATCACCAGAGAGGTTTTATATATTTTATGTGTCTGCGGTGAAACTGTGCGAAAAATCTTTGAATTTTAGAATTAGATAACAAAACCAAGCGATCATATAGCACCTCCTATTATGTAGTGTATGCGGATCAAGTAACATTTATTTGTTTAGAATATGGTTTGGCAGAACAGACAATATATTTGTCGAAAAATGTGAACATTGACAATTGAATATAGCTGGTATGGATGCTATACTATGCATGAAAATGGGGGAGCGATATGGGAAAAGATAAGGAAAAGAAAGTAATATTTTCAGAAGAAATAGATAGTAGCATAGATGGCTTTGCATTAGGCATAACGTTTGTATTAGTGGCATTTTTCGAAGTCTATTTTAAGATATTTGGAAATAGAATGGTAGAGATTGTATTAGCAATTGGACTGTTACTTTTCGGAATTTTTGGAACATTAATAGAAATTGGGAAGATTAGTACAGATAATATCAAAGGCGGTGATGACCTAGTTACGGGACTGTTTCTTGCGGCTCCTTCGGTTTTTATAATCTTCAAGTTCAACAAGGTGATTTTAAATATTATTATGTTTATCGTACTTGCGTTTGGAATTTTTGGAGCAATGAAGGGAGTAATTGAGATCTTATATTCTTTAAAAATCAAAAGAAGAAAGACCGAAAATAAAAAAGTTGAGGTAATGCAGATTGTAGTGGCAGCTACTGAAGTGGTAGCGTTGGCTGTTGCGATAATTCAATTAGTCAATGAAGTTTCTGCATAAAGTTAATAAATAAAATAGTAGTATAAACCAAGTGCCAACCGGAGTACTTGGTTTTTTGTTGCTACAATGAAAGGGGGAATGTCTTGTGAACGAAGAGGAAGTATTCGAAATCTGCAATCAAGTAGACAGCTTCATAGCGGAATATTTGGCAGAGTCCATCGTGATCGGGACAAGCTACGATATGCTGGAAGCGCACCACGGTATTCTCCCAATCAGCAGGAATTGCTTTTACCGGAGGCGGCGGATTGTGCAGCGGATCATAAAGCAGAGGATGGGAAGCATTGAGGAGGAAAAGAACGGACAATTGAGGATGGTGTGGTAATTATAATGGAGAATGCTATCGAAAAATGTTATAATGAGTGAAAAAGAAGGGAGAGATTAGATGAATGCATACGAAGTGATTCAAAATTTGGCAATAGGTGTTGTGAGTGGCATATTTTCAGGCGTTATAGTTTCTATGGTGTTCTACATATTGGGTAACTACCAAAACGAGATTGAAGATGCAAAAAGAATTCTTATGCCGTTATATGAAGTGGTAGTTTTAGAAAAAGCTGTTCAAAAATATGGAATAAAAAACAGTAAAGAATGTATACAAATAATCAAAAAAGATGTAGATGAGGTAGCATCAAATTTAGATCCAAGCATATATAATTATAGCTTAAGAAGAATAATGTTTGATATCAATGAAATTATTACAAATGGACAATATTATAAAAGAGATGGTGCGGAACTGATATTTGATGAGAATAAATTGCACGATTTTGCGATTGCCATGCAACCACAATTAGATTCTCTAATTCAGTACGAACGCGATTTCAGAAAAGGCTTTACAGAAAGAATTATTAAGAGTAAATTTATGCTGATTATGGGGGGCGTTGTTATTGCAATGGTTGCAGTTATAGTAATTGCTTAGCAACACAAATTGGTACAAATCCATGAAATCTCCATGTTAAAATTACTATAGAGTAGTAATTGAACAGGGAGGGAGAAGCGTGGAAAAAGAAAACGAACTGAAAAAGGAGTATCTGCGATCATATACACCAGCGGTCAGTGCTGCGCGCCGGATAGAGGAAGAAATTGAGCAGTTGAGAGCAGACAAGATGGCACCGGCGCTTGTCATGGATGATATGCCACATGCCCATGATCAGAAAGATCTCTCTGACTACGCTGCAAAGTTGGACGAGCTGGAGAGGAAACTTATTAAAGCACGGTATGAGCGCATAGATCTATATGCAGATATATTCGCAGATATTGAGCGTTTAGAGGATGAGACAGAAAAGGCAGTATTGACATACAGATACCTTCGGAGACAAAGTTGGGAAGAAATCTGTGTAAAGCTTGGATATCAGTGGGCACAGGTCCATCGGATTCATGCCAGGGCATTGAAACATTTCAATCCGACAGGTGGATATTATGAGATTTTGATCAAAAAAATGAAAGATGATACACAATGATACACTTATCTGTGGTATGATTGTAGCGTGAAAGAGCGTAAGAGGAAATGATTCCCCTTGCGCTTTTTTCGTCTTTTGACTACTGGGGCATCATGAAACACAGGGGTGTCCCACTTCTCCCTAAAAAGAAACAGGCAGGTGATATTATTGGCAAGGAGTCCGAACCAAAAGGCAGAAAAAGCCCGAGAACTGTATAAAGGTGGAATGAAGCTGGTTGAGATTGCAAGTCAACTAGAGGTTCCTGCCGGGACAGTTCGGAGATGGAAAAGTACATACCATTGGGATGGTGAGCAGCAAAGCGAGCTTCAACAGAACGATGATGAACGGGACTTTTTTAATGCAAAAGAAAGAAAATACAATTCTAGGTCAACTGGCATTATAAACAATATAGTTAATTGTCTAGGCAATGTGATTTCTTCTGACAATATTGACTTGATAACCAAGGAAAAGGCATGCGAGACGCTTGTGAAAATTGCTTGCGAAAAAAATGCAAGAAAGAAGATTTGCGATATTGTTCGTAAATCGGAACTAAAAAAGAGAGATGCAATCAGCGAAAGCCAATGGAATAGATGCATGGATTTTTTTAGAGATAAAAGTGGAAAATCATGCTGTGCGTATTGCGGAATTCAAACAAAACAGTTAGAAAAGGATCATGTAATATCTTTTTCAAAGGGCGGATGTGCATCTGCTGATAATATTCTTCCTGCGTGTAAAAGGTGTAATACAGCAAAGAATGACAAGAATATATATGATTGGTATACAAGAAGCAATGTCTTTTCAAAATATAGGATGAAAAAAATAGTTGAGTATCTAAAAGAAGTAGGCGGTGATGTCTATGAATAAAAATGAATCCGCTGAAAAAGACTATATGTCTGGGATGAAATATAAAGACATTGCAGATAAATATGGAGTGTCAATAAATACTGTCAAGAGCTGGAAAAAAAGGTACAACTGGGAGAGAAAAAAGGGGTGCACACAAAATAAAAAAGGGTGCACACAAAAAAAGTTAGAAAAAAAAGCTGTGGCTGATGAAGTTAAGCAGGTAATGCAGAACACCGATTTGACCGATAAGCAACAGCTTTTTTGCATATATTATATCCGGTGTTTCAATGCCACCAAGGCATACCAGAAAGCGTACGGTGTTGATTATGCGACTGCAGCATCCATAGGCTATCGTTTGTTGGAGAAAGATGGAGTAAAACAGGAAATCCATAGGTTGAAACAGGACCGTCTCAACAGAGAGTTCCTAAGCGAATCCGATGTATTCCAGAAGTACATGGACATTGCTTTTGCAGATGTGACTGACTTTGTAGAGTTTGGAAATGAGGATGTGGATGTGATCCTGGACACAGGAGAGCGAAAGACCATCACAGTAAGCCATGTCAATATCAAGAATGATGCGGACGTGGACGGAACGATCATTTCCGAAGTATCCAAGGGCAAGGACGGCGTAAAAGTAAAACTTGCTGACCGAATGAAAGCCTTGCAGTGGCTTACGGATCACATGGATCTTGCCACCGAGAAGCAGAAAGCAGAGATTGCATTACTGAAAGCCAAGGTACAGACAGACGATGGCGAGGAGCTTGCAGACGATGGGTTCCTTGATGCTCTGAACGGCACAGCTGCGAAGGATTGGGGCGATGAAGAAAATTAAGAGGATTTTCAAATTCCAACCGTTTTCACAAAAACAGCGCATGGTGCTGAATTGGTGGTGTAAGGATTCACCGGTAAAAGACAGCGACGGCATTATTGCTGACGGAGCAATCCGATCTGGTAAAACGGTGAGCATGTCACTTTCGTTTATTATGTGGGCGATGAGCTCATTTAATGGCGAGAGTTTTGCCATGTGTGGAAAAACAATCGGTTCTTTTCGAAGAAATGTACTGTCTGGATTAAAGATGATGCTCCATAGCCGCGGTTATACCGTTGCAGATCATCGGGCTGATAATTTGGTTATCATTACAAAAGGTGATGTGGCCAATTATTTCTATATATTTGGCGGTAAAGACGAACGATCACAGGATCTCATTCAGGGTATTACCTTGGCTGGGGTCTTTTTTGATGAAGTTGCGTTGATGCCAGAAAGCTTCGTGAACCAGGCAACAGGGCGATGTTCTATTGATGGTTCAAAGTATTGGTTCAACTGCAACCCGGATGGACCATACCACTGGTTCAAGACCGGATGGATTGATAAGAGAGAAGAAAAACATCTGTTGTATCTGCATTTTACAATGGATGATAATCTCAGCTTGTCAGAAAAGATCAAAGAGCGATACCGCAGCATGTACACCGGTGTATTCTATCGACGATATATTCTTGGATTGTGGGCGATGGCAGAGGGCATTATTTACGATATGTTCAACACTGCCAAGCATGTGATTTCCAGTCTGGCTGATCTGACCAATGCAAATTATTATGTGTCCTGTGATTATGGTACGCAAAATGCAACAGTATTTCTGCTGTGGTGCAAAGAGCGCTCCGGGCGGTGGGTATGCTGCCGCGAGTATTATTATTCCGGCCGTGACGAAGAAAGGCAGAAAACAGATACAGAGTATGCGGATGATCTGGAACAATGGCTTGCCGGGATAAACCCGGTAAAGATCATTATTGATCCATCTGCAGCATCGTTTATAGCTGAACTGAAAAAGCGCGGTTATGCGATCAAGAAAGCGAAAAATGATGTACTGGATGGTATCCGTTTTGTGGCATCCCTGCTGAATCAGGGAAAAATTGCGATCAGTGACCAGTGCCCGAATACAATCAAAGAATTTGGATCGTACATATGGGATCAGAAAGCATCGGAGCACGGAGAGGATAAACCGGTGAAACAGCACGATCATGCGATGGATGCGTTGAGATACTTCTGTTATACGATTATCCGTAAGCATGGAAGCATCGGCATTTTGAAATGAGGTAGAAAATGAAAAATATGAAAGTGAATATCCTTGGAACTGAATACACGATTGAAACCCACAAAGTATCAGAGGACAGTTATTTGGAGAAAAATAAACTGGCTGGATATTGTGGAGAAGAAAGCAAGCTGATTGTGATTGCGGATATGTCAGAGGGAAAGTATTTCTCCGGCATGGATGAAAAGGAGCAAGAGGTATATCGAAAGAGAACCTTAAGACACGAAATCATGCACGCATTCTTGAATGAGAGTGGATTATCCGATTCCTCAAATCAGTATGGCGGTGCATGGGCGAAGAATGAGGAAATGGTTGATTGGTTCGCTATCCAGTCTCCGAAGATTTTTGCGGTATATCAGAGCTTTGACATTTTGGGAGAATAACAATGGACATCGAAATAATGAAACAACTGATAAAAAAATACGAACCAGGTCATGCGGCTTTTGTGACACGGGCAGCAGTGGCAGAGCGGTATTACCGGAACGAGACAGATATCTTATTCCGGGATAAGCCAAGGGAAGAGAAAGAGGAAGCGGACAATCCGCTGCGCAATGCCGACAACCGGATTCCGCGGAACTTTCACGGGCTGATCGTGAATCAGAAAGCGTCTTATGCATTCACAGCCCCACCACTGTTTGATGTGGGGAATGTGACAGCAAACAAGCGTATTACGGAAGCGCTTGGGGACGAATATGCCAAGAACTGCATGGAATTGTGTGTGAATGCCGCAAATACTTCAATCGGCTGGGTGCATTATTGGACAGGCGATAGCGGTTTTGAATGGGCGGTAGTTCCAAGTGCACAGATTATCCCGGTATTTGACCGGAGTTTGAAAAGACGTCTGATTGGTGCCATGCGCGTGTATCCGGATATTGATGAGGATACCGGAGATAATTACACAGTGTACGAATACTGGACGAACACAGAATGCCAGGCATTCCTGAGAAGAACCGGTGATGAACTGGAAATGCTTGCGTATTATGACATGTTTATTGATCCTGCCAGCGGAGAGATGACTGCCAGCTACAGACATGATTTTGGAGAGGTGCCGTTTATTCCGTTTTATAACAACAATGTGCATACTGATGATCTACGTAACATAAAGCCGCTGATAGACGTATATGATAAGGTCTACAGCGGTTTTATTAATGATCTGGATGATATACAGGAATTGATTTTTGTGTTATCCGGATACGGAGGGGAAGATCTGAACAGCTTCCTGTCAGACCTGAAAAAATATAAGACCATCAAGGTAGACGGGGATGAGGGCGGTGCGGTTTCTACTCTCAATATTGAAATTCCGATTGAAGCCAGAAACAGTGTGCTGGAAGCTACCCGAAAGGCAATCTTTGAGCAGGGACAGGGCTTTGACCCGCAGCCGGAGAACTTCGGGAATCAGTCGGGTGAAGCACTGAAATTTATGTACAGCTTATTAGAGATGAAAACAGGACTGATGGAAACGGAATTCCGGCTTGGGTTTGCGCGGCTCATCCGGGCAATCTGCAAGGCACTTGGCATTTCCTGTGGCACGATTATCCAGACATGGACCCGTACCTGCATCAAGAACGATACGGAACAGGCGCAGATCTGCAAGGATTCAGTTGGGATTGTCAGCAAAAAGACGATTCTGAAAAATCATCCGCTTGTTGAGGACGCAGACGAAGAATTGAAGCAGATCGAAAAGGAAGAAAAAGAAGCACAAGAAAAGGCTGATCTGTATGCAGGAACATTTATTAAAAGCGGAGGAAGCGGGGATGGCAAAGATAGTGATGCCGAGGAAAATCAGAAAAACTCACAAAATCAAGATAATTCGAGTAGAGCTTGAAATAGAGTTTATAAAGCCGATTATTGGTAGAATTTTAATCCTGTTCTTTTGGCTTTTAGGCATCAGAGTAATTAAAGCAGAGATTTATGGACAGAAAATCTACCTGATATGTATTCCTAAGTTCTACTATGCAAAATAAAGGGGCTGCTGATGAAAAATAGTACCTACTGGAAGAAACGCTTTAAGCAAATAGAAGAATCCCAACATCGGAAAGGGCTACAGTGCTATAAGGATATTGAAAAACAGTATATGATCGCGCAGAGCCAGTTGGAGGCAAAGATAAATGCATGGTATCAGCGGTTTGCAAAAAACAATGAAATTTCTCTTGCAGAAGCACATAGGCTGTTGAATTCCAATGAACTTGAGGAATTAAAGTGGGACGTGCAGCAGTACATCAAGTATGGAAAAGAAAATGCCATCAATGGCCAGTGGGTGCAGGAATTGGAAAACGCTTCCGCAAAAGCACACATAAACAGACTGGAATCGCTGAAGCTACAGATGCAGCAGTCTGTGGAAGTGATGTTCGGCAATCAGTTGGATAGTGTGGATGCCACTCTGCGCAATGTTTATCAGGCGGGATTTTTCCATACTGCCTATGAGATTCAGAAGGGGATTGGAACCGGATGGAGTTTTACATCCCCGAATGATCGGCTGATTGATACAGTGGTCCATAAGCCTTGGGCGGCAGACGGGCAAACGTTTTCAGACCGGATCTGGACGAACAAACAGAAGCTGGTCAATGAATTGAACACCACCATGGTACAGAACATAATTACCGGGGCTGATCCGCAGAAGACGATTGATGCCCTGGCACGGAAGATGAATGTATCAAAACAGAACGCGGGCCGCTTGGTTATGACAGAACAGGCGGCTTTTTCCAATGCAGCGCAAAAGGATTGTTTTGCAGAACTTGGGGTGGAACAGTTTGAAATATTGGAAACATTAGATAGTTTTACATGCAGCCTTTGTGGTTCTATGGACGGGCAGCATTTCCCTATGAGTCAGTATGAAATTGGTGTGACAGCTCCGCCGTTCCATCCGAACTGCCGTGGGTGTACCTGCCCATACTTTGAAGATGATTTTGGAGTGCCGGGAGAACGTGCAGCGCGTGGTGAAGATGGAAAAACATATTATGTACCAGGCAATATGACATATGAAGAGTGGAAATTCTCTTTTGCAGATGGTAACAATGCAGCGAAAGACCGGTTGGGGATTATCACAAACAATAATAAAAGCAACCCGAACTATTATGATTTTAAGGGTAAAAATGTGGATACGGTCGAGTCGGAAATCTGCAAGTTCGACCATGAGGTTGGAGTTATATTTTACAATGGGAAAGCGGTAAATTGCCAGTTGGGAAATGAGGATACTATAGAATTTACGAAGTATCAGCTTAAAATGATGAAAGGAAAAGATGTTACTCATAATCATCCATTGAGTACGCCGCCGTCCCCAGAAGATCTGTATCTGCTGGTAAATTATAAAGTCAAAAGTTTCAGAACCTGTGGGGAAAACGGTACATATGTGTTAGAATATAATGAACAGGTAGAAAAACTTCCAGATTTCAAGACATTTAGTGATACATATGACGAAATTATATATGAATTACAAGATAAATATTATGATGAAGTGAAACATGGAATGAAACAAGAGGATGCGATCATATTACTTGGAGAGGCTGCTTGGGAAAGATTGTATGAACTATATAATGTCAAACCTAGATTTGAAAGGCGGTAATTGTCATGAGCAAATATAAACCATATGAAATAGATAGATATAAGCTGAATCTGTTTTGCGTATGTTTGAACTGCAGTAAATACAGAGGCTCAAGAAACGATTTTTCAAAATATTGTGATGCTTATCCCAAAAATCTTCCATCTGAAATTTGGAATGGAAAAAATGTAAAATGTCCGCATTTTGAAGAAAAGCAGGGGTGATAGTATGGTGAAACTTATAAAAACATTAGATGTTCAAAACGCATCATTGAATGTGATCACAGCTGGCAGACGGTTGCCACTTGCACAATTTACCGGGAAAATCGAAATTACAGAACACCAGAGTATGACACCTGTTCTTGGTAGAAGGTGTAAAGGAGAAAAGAAAATCTATGCATCATTCATTTTATGTCAGAATATTGAATATCAGACAGATGATGAGTTTAATGCAGGAAAAGTATATGAAGCAGTTGGAGATGTGCAGGGGGAGCAGTCTTGTGAAAGACTGATTTTCTCAGGACTTCGTTTTGAAGATATAGATCCGTTGAAAGGAACTGTGACACTTGAAGTGACAGATCTGGAACTGATCCGGAAAATGATAGAAATGTAAAATTGAAAGTTACCACCAGTCAGAAATGATATGGTGGTATTTTCATACCCAAAATCAATAATAACAGGGCAACCGGAAATCTATGAACCGAACAGCGCAGAGGTGACGCTAAGTAAGTTTCTCCGGCAGTCCTGTTTTTATATTGTCCGAAAGCCTTATGACATGAAAACTGCCGGCAGAAACCCGTATCAGGGAAATATTGATAAGCGTGGCTGCAAATAAAGCCAGAAAGGAAGTAACCCATGAAGTTAGAAGAATTGTTAGGAGAAGAACTGTATAAACAGGTCAAAGAGAAAATTGATGCGGCAAATGCGAATGAATCGGACAAGTTAAAGCATATCAGGTATGCAGATCTGTCAGAGGGCGAGTATGTCAGCAAAGGCAAGTATGATACCGCCGTGGCAGAAAAAGAGAATCTTGCCGGTCAGATCAAAACGCTTAATACTACGATCGGAGATCTGAAAAAGAACAATGCAGACAATGAGACATTACAGAACACCATTGCGGATCTGCAGACGAAGTTGAAAGATCAGCAGACAGCCAATGAGAAGATCTCAAAGACCTATGCGCTGAAAGAATCCCTCACAAAACAGGGAGTGCTTGATCCGGACTATCTGATCTACAAAGCAGGTGGGCTTGATAAGTTTATGTTTGACAAAGAGGGCAAGCCGGTCGGTGTAGAGGAAGCGGTAAAGCCATATAAGGAAGATAAAGCGATGGTACATTTGTTCAAACAGGAGCAGAAACCGCCGTATCATCCGCAGGGTGGCACAGGTGGTACCGGTGCTGTAAATCCATTTGCAAAAGATACCTTCAATCTGACAAAACAGGGTGAACTTTTAAAATCTAATCCGGAACAGGCAAAGGCAATGGCCGCAGCCGCCGGAGTGACAATTTAAGAAAGAGAGGAAAATGATTTATGGCAATTACAAAAATTGCAGATGTGATTGTACCGGAGCTGTTTAACCGGTATGTAATCAACAGAACAATGGAGCTGTCCGCGTTTTTTAAGAGTGGAATCGTGGTAAACAGCCCGGAATTTGACACACTGGCAAGTGAAGCGGCCAGAACACACAATATGCCGTTCTTTGAAGATCTGAATGGAGAATCGGAACCAACACTTGAGGATGTGAAGATGACACCGGCAAAGATCGGTTCTAACAAAGATGTATCCACCACAATTCTTAGACAGAAGATGTGGGCTGCTACAAATCTTTCCGCGGCATTGGCTGGAGATGATCCAATGAAAGCAATCGGTGATCTGGTAGCGGGTTACTGGGCGCGAGATATGCAGAAAGAGTTGATCGCGATCCTGTCCGGCGTGTTTGGAACGACAACCGAGGACCCGGTTGGTACTCCAAAGCAGACAACAAGAATGGCAGACCATATTCTTGATCTGACAGCGGGAAAATCGGAACCTGCCAAATTGATCAGCGCATCCGCATTTATTGATGCATGCCAGCTTCTTGGGGATGCACAGGCACAGCTTTCCGGTGTTGCAATGCATTCCGCTACGAAATCTTATCTTAAAAAGCTGAACCTGATCGAGACAGAACGGGATTCTACGGATGTGGAGTTTGATACTTATCAGGGTAGACGCGTGACCGTGGATGATGGATGCCCGGTAACAGGGGAGGGTATCTATACTACATATCTGTTTGGTAATGGAGCAATCGCATATGGAAATGGATCTCCGGTTGGTCATGTTGCAACAGAAGTGGACCGTGATAAGCAGACCGGTGGTGGTATTGATTACCTGATCAACCGAAAAGCGTTTATCCTCCATCCAAGAGGAATTGCATACACCGGAGCAAAGCGTGACCACGTAGAGACTCCGACAAGAGCAGAGCTTGCTATGGCAGAGAATTGGAAGCCGGTATATGAGCCGAAGCAGCTTAGAATCGTAGCAATCAAGCATAAGATCGGATAGCCTATGGAGCTGGCAAAGTTAAAAGCACTACTTGGAATTGAGGGTGATTCTAAGGATGTGGTGCTTGAATTTGTCATTGCAGATGTGGAAGAAATCATTAAGAACTACTGTCATGTGGAGGAAATGCCGGATGGGTTGCAAAACACCGGCTACCGCATGGCAATGGATCTGTATCGGAATGAGAATATTGGAAGTGAGACGGGAGCTGTTGGTTCTGTCTCCTCAATTTCCGAGGGCGATACTTCTACATCATTCCGTCAGTATGTGGATGATAATTTCAAGGATACAGTGCTGAAAAATTATAAATCTTCATTGAACAGATACAGGAAGGTGGCGTGGAAATGATCGCGGATGCAATCAAGCAGGCACAGGCACTTGCAAGGAAAGCCCAGGAAGCCACATATGATGGCAGATGTACGGTTATGGAGCATCAGAAAGCAAAAGATCCAAAAACAAAGATTACCACAGAAAAAGATGTGGTGGTATTGGAAGATGAACCATGCCGCTTATCATATTCCAGTGTTAGTGCAGTGGATCAGACGGAATCAGCTGCAAAGACCGCACAGGTTACAAAGCTGTTTTTATCTCCAGACGTGCAGATCAAGCCGGGAGCAAAGATTACAGTAACACAGGCTGGTGTGACACAAAACTATAAATGCGGCAGTGTGGCAGCAGTATATCCGACGCATCAGGAGATTGTGTTGCAATTATCAGAGAGGTATGCATGATGGGAATGGGAAGCGTGGATATGCGGGAGTTGGTAAAGCTACAGGAGAATCTTAAAAAACTGGAGGATGAAGCAAAACGGCAGCAGTTTTGTGAAGCAAGTGCGAAGAAACTTGCTGCCAGATTACTTACATATGTTATTAAACGTACTCCAGTTGGAAATTATTCTTATGAGGTCACTGCAACAGCAAAGCGTGACGGTAAAAAGCATAAAAAAGGTGAGCAGTATACTAAAAGGATAAATCCATCGGGAAGAAAAGGCGGTGTTTTACGCCGTGGGTGGATTTCAAAAACACCAGAAGAGGCTGCGAAAGGCGGAAGAGTTTCTATGGATGAAATACTTGCATATGTAAATGGAGTACAGGTGAAAAAGTCTGGAAAGCAATACATAATTGAAATTAAGAATCCGATAGAATATGCAAGTTATGTTGAATACGGACATGTACAAACTCCAGGAAGATATGTTCCTGCCTTGGGAAAACGATTAAAGAAAGCATGGGTTCAGGGAAAACTTATGATGACAAAATCGGAAAATGATGTAAAGAGAATTGCTCCAAAACAGTTAGAAGCAGAATTTTATGAATTTTTGAAAGGGGCATTCAATGATTAACAACGTGATAGCCGGGATAGCAATTGCCCTGAACCAAGAGTTTGGGGATGATTATGAAATTTATACAGAGGAAATAAAGCAGGACTTGAAAGAGCCTTGCTTTTTTATTACCCTCTTAAATCCATCCAAGACAGATTTCCCATCCAAACGGTATTTGATGGACAATCCATTTTGTATACAGTATTTCCCGGAATCGGAGGACAATCCGAATAGTGAATGCCGCGATGTAGCTGATCGTATGTTATGGGCGTTGGAGAATATTACGCCTTTGGATGCAGACAGGCCGGTACGAGGGACGGACATGCATCATGAGATTACAGACGGAGTGCTGAATTTCTTTGTAAATTACAATTATTTCGTCCGCAAGGTAGAGACTCCGGCTCCCCTTATGGAAACCATTACAACGATATTACATTTGAAAGGATAGGTGAACAATATGGGCGATACAAAGCCAGAAGTAAAACCGCAGGCATCTGCGGATGTATTTACAAAGCAGCAGCTGGCAGAATCCAAACGCTATAAGAAAAAGCGGGATCTGCTGGAAGCGTTGCTGGAAGATGGAAAAACATATACGATTGCGCAGGTGGATAAGATCACCGGTGATTATCTGAGAAAGGAAGTGAAGTAAATGCCGTTTGGAGGAGGAACATGGATAACCCAGAACAAAGTGCTTCCAGGCGCGTATATCAATGTCGTAAGTGCGGGGATTGCATCTGCGGCATTGTCTGACAGAGGTATTGCCACAATGCCGCTGGAACTTGACTGGGGACCGGATGATACGGTTTTTAAGGTTACTACAGCGGATATGCAGAAGTATTCGAAAAAGATATTCGGATATAGTTATACTGACGATAAGATGAAAGGACTGCGAGATCTGTTTGCTGGCGGTACCTTGGTGCTGTATGCATACCGGTTAAACGGTGGCGGGACAAAAGCGTCCAATGATTATGCTACAGCTAAGCACACGGGGACACGCGGCAATGCGATCAGGATCTCCATAGCAAAGGACGTGGATGATCCAGAGTCGTGGAATGTAACTACATATCTTGATACGTCCAGAATTGAAGTACAGAATGTAAAAAAAGCGGCTGATCTGAAAGATAATGACTTTGTGACATTTAAAACAGATACGTTGGAACTTGCAGCAGTTGCATCGGCAGCACTGTCTGGTGGAACGAATGGTGTCGTCAATGGCGATGCGCATGCGGAGTATCTGGCAAAGGCAGAAGCCTACGGATTTAATACGATGGGCGTTGTGGTTACAGATGAGGTGACCAAGAGGCTGTATGTGGCATATGTAAAGCGTATGCGTGATGAAGTTGGTAAGAAGTTTCAGCTTGTGCTTTACAAGTCGGATGCTGACTATATGGGAGTTATTTCCACACCGAATAAAACGACGGACGAGGGCTGGCCGGAAGCATCCGCTGTATATTGGCTTACCGGGGTGGAATGCTCCACTGCGGTGAATAAGTCCTGCGAGGGCAGAGTGTACGATGGTGAATTTTCCATTGAGCCAATTGACAATGATCTGGAAGATTATATCAAAAAGGGACAGCTTGTGTTTGATAGAAATGATGATGAAATTGAGATTCTAAGTGATATCAATACACACATAACCATCACGGAAGATTGCAACGAATTTTTTTGCGACAATCAGACAATCAGGGTTGTAGACCAGCTTGCAAATGATGATGCACTGCTCTTTAAGACACGGTTTCGTGGGAAGTTCCCAAATGATGATCCAGGGCGGAACAGCTTGAAAAGTGGGCTGTGCGAGATCCGTGAAAAATTACAGAATTTGCGGGCTATTGAGAATTTCAAGCGGGATAATGTCACCGTGGAACAGGGAGAATCAAAGAAATCGGTAGTCGTTAATAATACAGTTGAAGTTGTAAATGCCATGAGCATTATGTACATGACTACAGTAGTGAAATAAGGGGGTGAAGTATAAATGAAAAATGTGATGCTTGCAAAGGATTCGATCTCTGCAGCTCTTGCAGAGTGCTACGTGACAATTGGTGAACGTAGATACAATCTGATGACCGCAATCAAGCTTGAAGCGAATTTCAAGAAGAATAAGGCAAAGGTTCCAACTCTTGGCAAGACAGGAAAGGGAAATAAGTCGGTATCATGGGAAGGAACCGGATCTTGTACACTACATTATAATACGAGCATTTTCCGTAAAATGATGCTTGATTTCAAAGACACTGGTAAGGATGTCTATTTCGAGATTCAGATCACGAATGATGATCCATCTAGTGATGCAGGATCTCAGACAATCACTCTTTTACAGTGTAACATTGACAGTGGAGTGCTTGCGAAATTTGATGCATCTTCTGACTCATATCTGGACGAGGATGTTAGCTTCACATTTGATGATTTTGATATGCCGAAAGAGTTTCAGGAAATTATTGGACTTGCAGCGTAATATTGCCCCTTATGTGTCTGGCATGAGGGGATTTTTCATAGGAAGAAAGGAGACAATGTATGTCAAATTTAAGCAGATTTTTAGCAAAAAACAAAATTAAAAGAGAGAACGGGAAGTATGCACCATCGAAAGCGTTTGTGGATGAAAATGGAAAGCCTTTGGAGTTTGAGTTTCGCCCGATTACTTCAAAACGAAACGAAGTAATCCGCGAAAGCTATACGAAAGAGGTTCCGGTAGCAGGAAAACCGAATATGTTCCGCCCGAAATTAGATACATCAGCATACATCAATGCGTTGATTGCAGAAAGTATTGTTGATCCAGATCTTTACAACAAGGAACTGCAGGATTCCTATGGGGTAAAGACACCGGGAGAGCTGCTTTATGCCATGATCGACAATCCGGGAGAATATCAGGATCTTTCTGCATGGGTTCAAAATTTTCAGGGGTTTGAAACTTTAGAAGATAAGACTAAACAGGCAAAAAACTAATTGAGGAAGGGGATGTGGAGTCTAACTATGCATATTATGCATTGCACAAGCTTCACATTCTCCCTTCCCAGTGGGTTGCTTTAGAGGACGAAGAAAAGGCTTTTATTATTGCTTGTATAGATATAAGGATTGAAGCGGAAAAGAAAGAAGCAAAGAGGATAGCAAGGGAAGCAGAAGGACGGTGATGGTATGGCTTACATAACAACAGGAATACAATTGGCGGATAACTTTAGTGCTCCCCTTATGCATATAATCAGTTCTGTCAATATGGCAATTTCTTCGATTTATGATATGAACCAGGCAATGAATTCTGGTGTGGATACTACATCATTGGAAGCCGCCCGGAATGAAATTGCACAGGCAACTGTAGCTGCGGAAGAATTCAATCAAACAATGCAACAGGCGAGTAGTCCGATCAATGATAATATTCGAAGACAGGAACAATTTAATCAGTCATTGCAAAACGGTGCAAGTGAATCATCGAATTTAGTTTCGGCAATTAAACGAATGGCAGGGGCGTACCTGAGTATTCAGACGGCTGGAAAAATTTTGCAGACATCGGATGAGATCACACAGACCACTTCCAGATTAAATATGATGAATGACGGATTGCAGAGTACGGCCGATTTGTACAACATGGTTTATGTGGCTGCAAACGATGCCAGAGGATCATTAGGAGATATGGCAAGTGTAGTTGCCCGATTTGGTAATAATGCGAAAGATGCATTTAGTTCCAGTGCAGAAGTTGTCCATTTCGCAAATTTAGTCCAAAAGCAGATGACAATTGCGGGAGCGTCTACGCAGGAAGCAGCAAATGCAGAATTGCAGTTATCACAGGCGCTGGGCTCTGGTGTACTTCGAGGTGATGAGTTAAACAGTATTTTTGAGCAGGCACCGAATCTGATTCAGAATATTGCAGATTATCTTAATGTTCCAATCGGTAAGATTCGAAGCATGGCACAAGATGGGGAACTGTCGGCTGATGTTGTGAAGCAAGCGGTATTTGCTGCGACTGATGAGATAAATGCTAATTTTGAAAATATGCCAATGACATGGGGACAGATGTGGACGGTATTTCAAAATGACGCCACTATGGCATTTCAGCCGGTTTTGCAGAGACTTAATGATTTGGCAAATACAGACGGGTTTCAGGAGTTTGCTACAAATGCAATAAATGATCTTGCAGTAGTAGCAGGTGTGGTACTTGATATATTTGAAGGAATTGGATCAATAGGAACCTTTGTACAAGACAACTGGCAAATTATTGGTCCTGTTGTTTATGGTGTGGTTGCAGCATTAGCGGCTTATGCAACTTATGTTGGTATTACGAACGCAATAGATATGATATCAACAGGAATTAAGATTACAATGTGTGTTGCATCATATGCGCACGCAGTAGCAACAGGAACAGAAGCAAGTGCAACTGCGGCTGCAACCGCGGCACAGTACGGGCTAAATACTGCAATGTTGTCTTGCCCGTTAACATGGATAGTTGTTGGAATTATGGCATTGATCATTGTGTTGGTTGCGTTATGTAATCATTTTTCAGGAGCTGGACACATTGCACAGTCGGCTTTTGGTGTTGTAACGGGAAGCGTAAATGTGGCTATTCAGTATTTTAAAAATTTGGGATTATCAGTTGCAGATGTTTTTATTGGAATATGGAATGCGGCAGGGGCATGTGCAACCAATGTTGAAACTGCTTTTCACAATTCCATAAGTCATGTTCAAACTCGTTGGTATAACATGCTGTCTACAGCACTTACTGTAGTATCTGGTATTTGTTCCGCGCTTAACAAGCTGCCTTTTGTCGAATTTGATTATAGCGGCATTACGAGTGCCGCAGATAATTATGCATCAAAAGCGGCTGCAGCTGCCGGAAATACAAAAGATTATACCAGCGTAACAGATGCATTTAATAAAGGAATAAAAACGTATGATGTCTATCAAAGTGGATGGGCCAAAGATGCATATACTGCCGGAGCAGCATGGGGCGATGGTGTAACCAGTAAAATAAAGAATACAATATCATCAAAAGCCACGAATATTCCAAGTGCAAATAATTATCCAAATGCGCTTGCATCCAGCAACGCGGCAACAGCAGCAAATACAGCAGACACTGCAAAGAATACCGCCAAAACAGCTAATACATTATCTGCATCCAGCGAAGATCTGAAGTACCTGAGAGATATTGCAGATCGTGAGTACGTGAATAAATTTACAACAGCACAGATCAAGGTTGAGATGATCAACCATAACAACGTAAACAATGATATGGATTTAGATGGAATGGCGGAACATTTGCGTAGCAAAATTGAGGAAGAAATGAATGCAGCAGCGGAAGGAGAACACTAAAGATGTATGAATTATATATTGATGGGGTCCTTTTTCCAGTGACCCCAGGGTCTCTTGACATCAAGATCAATAACAAAAATAAGACCATAACTCTCATAAATGAGGGAGAGGTTAATCTTATTAAGTCTCCGGGATTGTCTGATATTACAATTCCGGAGTTGCTGTTACCAATTAATAAATACCCTTTTTCCTGTGAAGGAGCAGAGGTGGGAGCGGCATATTATCTTTCGAAATTGGAGAAATGGAAAAATCAGAAAAACCCAGTCACGCTAAAGTTTAATCGTTACAAAGTATCAGATAAACATCTTATCGAAGATATCATAATGGATGTGACCATTGAAGAGTATGAGATCATGGAAGATGCAGATAAATACGGATCAGATGTGTGTGTAAAGCTTAACATGAAAGAATACCGTCACTGGGGAGCAAAGAAACTTGTACCGAAAGACAAAAAGACAAAGTCCGGAAAAAAGAAAACGGTTGTTACGGTTAAAAAACAACGGAAGAAAACGAAAGCTATAGCCAAAAGTTACAAGATAAAATCTGGTGACACGCTTATGAAAATTGCGAAGAAACAGATGAACAATGCATCTGCATGGAAGAAACTCTATCAGTTAAACCAGAAAACGATTGAAAATGCAGCTCGTAAGCATGGACGAAAATCATCATCGAATGGTCATTATTTGTATGCAGGAACGGTATTGAAACTTCCGGGAGGTGGTAGCTGATGAAAGATATCGTTAATGTAGCGATTGGCGAGATCGGGTACCGGGAGCAGGGAAGTAATAAAACCAAATATGGAGTATATACAGGAGCGAATGGTGCTGCATGGTGCCATTCGTTTGTTTCATGGTGTGCACATGAAGCCGGGGTATCTACTTCCATTGTTCCGAAAACGGCATCCGTAGCTTATGGTATGCAGTGGTATCAAAAGAAAGGACAGTTTAAGTATAAAGGGAAGTACACGCCAAAAAGAGGGGATATTGTTTATTTTAAAACAGGTCGCAGCCATGTAGGAATTGTTGAAAGTGTTAGTGGTGGCCAGTTACATACTATTGAAGGAAATACATCCGATAAGGTAGCGCGGCGGACATATTCTTTGAATAATGCCACAATTACCGGTTATGGCACGCCAAAATATGTAAATACTGGAAATAATTCATCCGGTTCTGGTGAAAAAAAGGATTCCAAGAAAGAATTGCAATATCTGCAGAAAATATTATCGCGTCATGAGGCAAAAGCGGAAACAATAAAAGCCGATGAAGCAGAAACGGGAAAAATACCGAATGGCAATGTAATGATTACTGTAAATAATGGGAAAAAGAAATTTACAGTACCAGTGGAAGATGGAGCAAAGGTTGTATGGGAAAGAGACAGCACACCTGGCAAATTTACTTTCACAGCAAAAGTTGAAAAAGGATTTTCCATAGGCATGGGAAATGAAGTTCTTGTCACTGTGGACGCTAAGAAGTTTTTCTATGGCTTTGTTTTCACGAAAGAAGTTAAGAAAGATGGAATGGCATCGTATACCGTATATGATCAGCTTAGGTATCTGAAAAACAAAGACACACTTATCTATAGTAAAAAAACAGCAGATGAAGTAATTCGGATTATTGCAAAGCGCTTCCTGTTAAAATGCGGCACACTGGCAAAGACAGGGTGGCGCAGATCAGCGGTTGAGGACAATACGGCATTGTTCGATATGATTCAAAACGCGTTGGATGATACTTTAATGGTAAAAGGAAAGACATATGTTTTTTATGATAATATTGGAAAATTGTGCCTGACTGATGTGGCAAAGATGAAGGTAAATACCTGTCTGGTAGATGCGGAAACAGGAGAAGATTATTCCTACAAAACAACGATTGATACGGATGTGTATAACCAGATCAAGCTGATCTATAAGAAAAAGAAATCCAGTAAGAAGAAAAAAGGAAGTACAAAGACATCAACAAGTCAAAATACTGGAACCAGTTATGGAATTTATCTGGTACGTGACAATAAGAAAATCGCAAAATGGGGAACGTTGCAGTTTACGGATGAGATCAATAGTCCGGATATTGGAAAGCTGAAAGCACAGGCATTATTGAAATTGTATAGCCATGAGAAGCGTACACTTACCATATCAGGTGTGATTGGAAACAGTAAAGTGCGTGGAGGATCGCTTGTGCCAGTCATACTTGATTTGGGAGATCTGAAAATTGCGAATTATATGCTGGTAGAGAAAGTGACACACACATTTAAAAATTGTGAATATACAATGGACCTGGTTTTGTCTGGGGGTGATTTTAGTGAGTAGCGGAAATCTGGTGCAGTTGATTAAGAAGATTGCAATGGATGCGGTACGGGCTGCAAAGATGTGTGATTATGTGACCGGTGTGGTTACCAGCGAAGATCCTCTGAAAGTGAAAATTACAAACTCTTTTGAAATTGGAGAAGAATTTTTGGTGGTGCCACAAAGCATGACGGACCATGAGGTTGAAGTAACAATTAAGAAAGAGTATGGATGGAAAACGAAGGACCGATCGGGCGGAGCTGGTGATGACATTGTGTTGGAAAATGTAAAGATTATGATTCGCAATTCCTTAAAAGCTGGGGATGAAGTGTTGATGATGCGCAAAAGCGGCGGTCAGGAGTTTGTGGTAATAGACAAGGTGGTGAAGGAATGATCCCGACAAATTATGATGATGACGATGAAGAAGATGATATGACCGGCTTTGAAGTGGAAAATGATCCGTCTCTTACATATGCAATGCAGATAGGAACCATTGAGAAAGATTCAAGAATTTTTCTTGGCAAAGCAGATGGAGAAGATGCAAACCGGCAGGCAATATTGAAAATTTTGAACACAGAGCGATATGAAAATGTAATTTATTCATGGAATTATGGAGTGGAGTTTCAGGATCTGAGGGGGAAGTCTCTATCTTATGTTATGTCAGAACTGCCACTGAGGATTACGGATGCAATTACTGCAGATGATCGTTTTGATTCCTGTACAGATTTTGAAATGGAACCGGTTGGAAAGAAAGCCCTGCATGTTACATTTTCTGTAATTACAGCAGAAGGTGATAAAGTAAGCGGATTGGAAACGGAGGTGGGATATTAGTGTTTGAGAATAAAGATTTTGATTCCATTATGGAAGAAATGCTTTCGCAGGTGAGTGATAAGCTGGACAAGCGTGAAGGATCTGTGATTTACGATGCGATTGCTCCGATGGCTATGGAGCTTGCGCAAGCGTACATAGACATGGATATGATTGTGAATGAAGTATATGCAGATACAGCATCCTACTATTATTTAATCAAACGAGCAGCAGAAAACGGAATTTATCCAAAGGAAGAAACAAATGCGATATGTAAAATGGTGGTAAAACCGTCAGATACAGATATTTCCATTGGTGATCGTTTTAATCTCGGAGATTTGAACTATGAGGTAACATCTGTAATGGATGAAGCAACCGGAGAGTACCAGGTAACATGTGAGACTGCCGGTATTGTTGGAAACCAGCAGCTGGGAACATTGCTTACGATTGAAACAAAGAATGATCTGAATGATATGGAATCAGCGGAACTTACAGAGGTTTTGATCCCCGGCGAGGATGAGGAAGATGTGGAAGATTTCCGTGAACGTTATTACGAGGGATTTTCTAGTACAAGCTTTTGTGGCAACAATCCGGATTATAAGGAACGTGTATCGGCCATTGATGGAGTTGGTGCATGCAAAGTTATCCGGATGTGGGAAAAAGGATATGATCCGGCAAAGTTTATTCCTGTTACAGCAGTTACGGAGTGGATTGGAAAGCAGTCTGCGGAAACCGTTGGAACGGAAGTATTTGCATGGTTGAAAGCGGTACATGATGCTGCAAAAAATAAACTTCTTACAGTGGGTGGCACTGTTCGAGTGTATATCATATCATCAGAGTTTAAAGCTCCATCAGCTACATTAGTGAAGAAAGTACAAAATGATGTAGATCCGGATGATAAGACAGGAGATGGATATGGTCTGGCACCTATTGGGCATGTGGTAAAGGTTATGGGAGTGAAAGAAGTTCCTGTTGCTGTGGCGGTTACCGCGGTTTATAAGAATGGATATTCATTTGAATCCTTGAAATCCGATATGCAGTCGACAATAGATGGGTATTTTACAGAACTTTCTGCTGATTGGAGTAATGAAGATAACCTGGTGGTGCGCAAGAGCCAGATTGAATCCCGGTTGCTTCTGATTGATGGGATATTGGATATTACAGATGTGAAACTGAATGGTGCATCTGAAAATGTAACATTGGATGAAGATGCAATTCCGGTAAGGGGTGATGTAAGTGGCTAAAAAAATGATTGATTATCTGCCTCCGTTTATGCAACAGTTTGAAGAAATGAAGCAATTGATGCAGAGCGAGGATAAGCAGGTGGCGGCTCTTAACATGGATACTACTAAAATATTACGAAATGCATTCATAGAGACTTCAGATGCAGAAGGCATCGAGCGGTTCGAAAGAATCTTACATATCATTCCAGGTGCTGGTGAAAATTTAGAACTCCGTCGGTCGCGTGTGTCAATGCGGTGGAATGAACGGATACCGTATACGCATCCGACACTTGTAAAATGTTTAAATGCCAGCCTAGGAGAAAACAATTATGATCTGTATTCAGATGAGGAGCATTATTACATACTCGTGCATCTGAAATTGAATGTAGCGGACCGTGTCGGAGTTGTTGAAGAACTGATCCGGCGTATGTCACCAGAGGATATATGCTACAAAGTTCTTCTTATTTATAATACGCATGCAGTTTTACACAAATTTACGCATGCACAGTTACATAACTATACACACAGACAGCTGAGAGAGGAGGTTCTGCCATGACAAAGACAAAGTATTATGATCTGCAGATGGATGATCCGCAGGATGATTATGATGTGGAAGTCGTGAATGCCAATCTGAAAAAGATTGATGAGCAGATGAAAATAAGAGAAAATGCAACGGATGCATTGCAGGAACCTGAGTTTACAGTGGCAGATAAAAGGGAAAACATAGCATCCAAGGAAAAAATATCGAAAATTCTTGGAAAGATTGCAAAGTTTTTTGCAGATCTTAAAGCTGTAGCTTTTACAGGAAACTATAATGATTTGTCAGACAAGCCAACTTCGCTTCCTGCAAATGGCGGAAATTCAGATACAGTTAATAGCCATACGGTAGAATCTAATGTACCTAAAAACGCAAAATTTACAGACACGACATATTCTGATGCCACTACTACCACTCATGGTCTTATGTCAGCAACAGATAAGAAGTTGTTAGATGTTTTAAATAAGCCACTTGCTACTTGTGCAACCGGTCGGGCTACGGCGGCAAAAGTAGCGACATTGCAAAACTTCACATTACAAGTTGGTTCAACAGTTGTCGTTAAATTCACAGGTACAGGCACAGCAAATCCAACAAGTGGTAATCTCACTCTCAACGTAAATGGAACTGGGGCGAGAATCATGGGATATTTTAGAAATGGGAATAAGGCGGCTATTTCTTATGTAAGCGGAAATTTCTTCTGCAGCAATGCAACCCATATATTTACATACGATGGTACATATTGGCTGTGTATGGACTGGAACCTAGATAACAACACGACATATTCCAATTTTGTAAAATCCGGAACCGGCGCAAAAGCCGGTCTTGTTCCTGCGCCATCGACAACGGCTGGCACTACAAAATATCTTAGAGAAGATGGAGCATGGAAAACTCCACCAGACACGAAAACAAGTGTAGTGAACAACAATACCACCACAGAACCCGGGAGTGCACTAGACGCGCGGCAGGCGAATCCGAACATAGAGGGGACGATGGCTGCAAGTATTGCGCAATTAAACAGCAATTTAGAGAATTATATAACGGCTAGGCAAGGATATTTTGGAACGTCT
>ERZ791907.544-NODE-544-length-37984-cov-18.246935_pt1 | contig 37984 bp, 26 predicted proteins | sample MGYA00510145_ERZ791907 | MGnify/ENA primary metagenome ERZ791907 (study PRJEB30046, sample SAMN00792089) | human gut metagenome | study: EMG produced TPA metagenomics assembly of the A metagenome-wide association study of gut microbiota in type 2... | reverse complement strand
CAATACTGCCTGGCACGGATTTGTATCCGTGTTTTTGTGCTGCCTTCCCACCGTCCCACTGGGAAGCGTGTCACTGGATTCTCAGTCGTCTGCCGACTCCCTACGAATCCAGTTCCCTTGCCACCTAAAGGGGTCGCAAGACGTTACGGGATTAGCCTTTGAGTCTCCAGTGCTGCATGACGGAGAACCAGAGCTCCCTTCTGCAAGCCAAAAGCAGCCCCCGTGAGGCTGCTTTCCAGCACAAAGAAATCCGGTGACTTCCCATCCCCTATGCCCAATGAGTTCGGTGTCTGACTCGGTCAACAGCCGCTGCTGCACAAAGTGCGACGGCTTGTGCCGGAACAGTGTCTCCCGTCATTTCTGCCGTGATAGATGTTTAAAGTCCTGGATTTCTCTGCTATTTTTCAGTTTGCACTGATTTTTGACCATTTTCCGGAAATGGGGAGGGAGAAAAGCGGTACCTTCTTTGGCTCCGCCGCTCCGTAGAATCATTTCTTATGCGCAACTCAGAAACATAGGGAGCGGTTTCTGTCAAAACCGCGGGCTTTTCATACCCCTCTACTATATATAACGGGAGATTTGAAAATGTGAAAAGAAAAAGTGAAATTTTTCAGAAAAACTTTCTTTATTCTGCTAAAGGAAAAGAGCCGTGAAGGAAATGGATCCATTTCTTCACGGCTTCTTCTCGTTTATCGATATTTTTTCAAAGACTTTCAAAGTCATAGTGAAACGTCAGGCCCTTCCTAGATTCATAACAGCGGCCAGCGGTAAGCGGACAGCGGATAGCGGTCATCACATTTTCGCTGCTATGGCGTCATGAATGAGGCCTGCATAGGCTGCTGTGCCTTCGTTATTGGGATGGATGTCGTCTCCTCCCAGCCATTCGGGATGTTTAGTTACTTCTCCCTGCCAGTCTACGAGGGTGACGTTTGGGTATTCGGCCGCTATTCTTCTAAGGTAGGCGTTGTTGCTGTCCTGCCAGCCGGTGGCGGGGCAGTGGACGGTGACCCAGAAAATGTGGCGGTCAGGGCCCAGGTAGTCCAGAAGGCCCTTTGTCTGTCCTTCGTACTGGCCGTCCAGGGGGCCGTTGGTGCCAAGGGAGATGACCACCGTATTTCCAAGGACTCCCATCCGGTCCATCTGCCGCGCAATGTCAAGGCCGGCGCCTACGTAGCGGGAAACTTTGGCGTCAATGTAGCAGTCCGGAAGCACGTTCCTTAAGGCCATGGCGGAGCCAAGCATGACGGAGTCGCCCATGCAGGCCACATGGTCCAGGGTGGGACGGCTTTGAGTTTTTGTTTCCTCAGGAACAGGAATGGCTTCCACCTGCTGGGCTTCCAGCATTTTTTCGTTTTCCGCGAACCGTTCTTTCATTTCTCCCATGTCCGACACCCGGCTGTCGGCGGAGTTCCAGATACCCCGGCAACCGTAGGCCATGAAGGGGAAGGCGGGCAGGGAAATGAGAAGAATCGCTGCTGCCTGGATCACCGTTTTTCTGGGATGGAAGGAGAAGCGGATATGTCCGGTGAAGAGGCCTGCCATGAGTTCAGTCCACAGGGCCAGAAGAGCCATGAGTGCGATTTCCAGGATTTCCATGCCATAGGGCATGGCGTCTTCCCATTTCATATAGCGGAAGAGGAAAATCACCGGGTACTGCCAGAGGAAAAGGCCATAGCTGTACTTTCCTATCCACCGGAAAAGGGGATTGTCCATGAGTTTCCCCATAGGCAGGGAGGGGTCCGCTGTCCAGGCCAAAAGAAGGAGGAAGAGCATCGTGTAGGCCGCCATGGCCCATTCGTAAACCATGGAGAGCTGCCCGTCCAGAAAGAGGTACCCCGCCCCAGTTACAAGGAGGGCCGCTCCGTAGAGAAAAGAAAGGATTTTCTTTTTCCATGGGGAGCATGTAGTTTCCATAGGTTTATGGGAAATACAGAATCCCAGAGCCGCCCCCAGAAGGAGGGCATATACCCTGGTGTCGGTGCCGTAGTAGAGTCTTGTCATGTCCATACCTTCGCTGAAATCGTAAGGCATGACAGCCATGGCGCCAAGCCCGGCCAGCAGGAAGAAGGCAGTGCCTGCTTTGGGGTTCAGGAGTTTGGAAATCCCTATATAGAGGCCATAAAGAAGAGGCCACAGGAGGTAGTACTGGATTTCAATGCCCAGAAACCAGAGATGGGTAAAGGGGGACTGGCTGGCAATGCGGGTGAAATAGTCCGCATTCTGCCCGATCTGCCACCAGTTGTTGAAGCCCAGAAGTACGGAAAGTACCTCCGGCCGCACGGCTTTGATGATGTCCGGCGCAAAGAAGGAATATACGCCCACCGTCAAAAGAATCATGATGATAAGGGAGGGATATATCCTTTTGATTCGTTTCCAGCCATAGGAAAGGAGGGAAAAAGAGCGCTTTTCCCTCCCCTTTTCTCCGGTGTAGGCCAGTAGGAAACCGGTAAGCACAAAGAAAAGGGATACCCCCAGCCAGCCGCCTTTGAAGGTCTGGGGGAACATATGAAACAGGGTCACCCCGGTGATGGCCAGGGTGCGCAGGCCGTCCAGTCCGGAAATGCGGTTTCCTCTATTTTTCATGGCTTTGATATCATTGTCTGTATAAGAAGCAGCGCCCTTTGCTGCGGTATAGTCGTTTTCCATTTTTCTTCTTTCTTTCTGGAAAGTCCTCCGGAAATGAATACGTAAAAAGCTCATTTTCTCTATAAGCGCCCTATATTCTATACCATTTCCTCCCCTTTTTCCATATGAAAATCCCCCTTTTCCATATTAGGAAAAGAGGGATTTTTAAGGTTCAGAAGGACACGCCCTTCGGGCGTGAGGGTTGACGGCCCTAGCGGGCCGAAGGTTCTTAAGGTTCTTAAGTTTGACGGGCCCTTGGCCCGAAGGTTATGGTATCGCCTTCGGCGATGAGTATGAAATCAGCGTTACGGGATTACCTTCCACGTCATTATTTGCTAAGCGAAGAATCTCGGTGCATAATACATTGGAGACAATTTGCATTAAATACAAGTTGGCGGGAATGAGGTGATAAGTGTCAAAGAGATGGCAGTTAGCTGAGGCCAGTTTGGCACCTTTAGGGAAGCACTGATTCATTCGCAGAATCGAATTTCATAAGTATTTTTATTCAATCCTTCGTCATAAGCTTCCTTAAATAGCTCGCTATTCGCGTCGACTTATTCCTTGTATTGAATAAAAATACAAGAATGAAATCCGATAACGATTTAATCAGCGCTTCCCTAGATTCATTAGCCGCTAACGCGGCTTTTCTCTCCCAAAGGGCACAAATCACACCTACCTATGAACCAGGCCGTAAAGCGCAGCCAATCACGGCCTGAACCTGAGGCACTCAGGGCCCATAGGCCCGTCAGTGCCTTGAACCCTTTGAACCCGATTACTATTGAAAATGCAGCCATTCTAATTGCAAGCGGCCATTTTATTTCCGTTTCATCATATCCGCAAAGGCCGGTCTTCCGCCCATGGGTTCGGCGCTCTTTACGGCGTCGAGAATGGCCAGGCGGATGGCTTCTTCCGCCAGATAGCCCACCGTGTCCACCGGCGCTTCCACTTCGCCGGAGGCCATGGTGAAGACTGTGTCGCCGTCCATGGTTGTATGAACAGGGCGGATGGCCCGGGCGTAGCCGTCGTGGGCCATGCCGGAAACCGCTTTGCATTCTGCCTTGGAGAGTTTCGCATTGGTGATGACGCAGCCAATGGATGTATTGGTTCCCATCTGCCTCTTAAAGCCGTGCATCATGAGTTCATGGGATGAAATGAAACGGCTGCCATCATCGGAAAGGGCGCCTGCCAGGATTTCATCGTTTTCATAGATTTCGCCGCAGGCATTGACTGCCATGTAGGCGCCCACATATAAACCGCCGGGAAGGGCAAATTCCGCATAGCCGGCGCCGCTTTTCATGGCATGGTCAGGGCCCCGGAGTTTTCCCACCGATGCGCCGGTACCGGCGCCATAGCAGCCCACGGGGAACGTATCGGATGCTTTGGAAGCCGCTTCATAGCCCATTTTCATATCAGGATGGGCATGGGAATCACCTATGGCAAGGTCAAAGAGCACGGCGCCGCAGACGATGGGTACCGTAATGTCCCCTACCGGAAAACCCACTCCCCTTTCCGCCAGATAGTTCATGACCCCGCAGTCCGATTCCAGACCGAAGGCGGAGCCGCCGGAAAGAACGACGGCGTGGATTTTCTGTACCGTCTTTTCCGGGCTCAGAAGGTCCGTTTCCCTGGTGCCCGGCGCGCAGCCCCGTACATCCACTCCGGCAGCAGCGCCGCCTTCCGGCGCCAGAATCACCGTAACGCCGGTGAGGCCTTTTCTATCTTCCGCCGTACCGATGGTAAAGCCCGGTACGGAAATTTTCCTCATTTCCATTATGCTTCCCCTTTTCTTGCCATAGCAAGGCAGAGTTTTAAGTCCTCCGGCACCGGCGCTTCAAAATGCATGGCTTCGCCTGTGACGGGATGCTTCAGGTCCAGCGTCCAGGAATGAAGGGCCTGCCCTTCGATGGGGAAATGGTCCTTTTTCCATCCATAGAGGGGATCGTTCACCACAGGGTGTCCGATGTAGGCCATGTGCACGCGAATCTGGTGGGTCCGTCCGGTTTCCAGCTTCAGTTCCAGGAAGGAATAGCCCGGCATGAATTCCTCCACCCGGTAATGGGTGACCGCCGGCTTTCCGGTTTTCGGCTGCACGTCCCATTTCATGCGGTCCTTCACGCTCCGCCCCAATGGCAGGCGGATGACCCCCGTATTTCCTTCCATCTGTCCATGCACCAGGGCCAGGTAATGGCGCGCTGCCTCATGGGCCCGGATTTCCTCCTTCAGCACAGGGAAGGCCCTGGCGGACTTGGCGGCCACCATGACGCCGGAGGTATCCTTGTCCAGCCGGTGCACGATACCCGGGCGAATAGGATCCTCGCAGGCAGAAAGAAGAGAAGGCCCGCAGTGGTAAAGGAGCGCATTGGCCAGGGTGCCGTCGGGATTTCCAAAGCCCGGATGCACCACCATGCCCCTGGCCTTGTTAATCACAATCATATCCTCATCTTCGTAAAGGATATGAAGCGGCAGGTCCTGCGGCACCAGGGTGAGCTCCTGCTTCTCTTCCCAGGAAAAGGAAATCTCATCCCCCGCCTTCACATGGTAATTGGGCCGAAGCATTTTTCCCGGAAGAAGGATGGCCTTTCCCTCCTTCATCCATTTCTGCACCTCCGAACGGGTAAGGCCCGATGCATCCTGCAGAATCTTATCCAGCCTTGTGCCCTCTTCTTTTTCTGAAATATGACAGGTAATCTGGTTCATTCGCTGTGTCTCCAAAAGTAAAAAGCAATGAGGCCTACCCCCAGGCAGATGAAAATGTCCGCCACGTTAAAAATAGGCCAGATACGGAAATCAAAAAAGTCTATTACCGCTCCCAGCCGCACGCGGTCTATGCCGTTGCCCAGGGCACCACCAAGGAGCATGGCCACGGCAGCAGGAAAATAAACGGGCTTTTTCGGAATCCGTTTCCGCATCACGAAAAAGGCCGCAAAAAGGGCCACCACAATGGCAAGGAAAAACCAGTCCTGGTGCGGCAAGAGGCCAAAGGCGGCGCCGGGATTCAGGATATAGGTGAAATGAAATATATTACGTATCACCGGAATGGTCTCCCCCAGCTCCATGTGGTTTACCACAAACCACTTCACCAGCTGGTCAAAGATGGTTACACAAAAAGCAATCAGTATGGTCGTCATAAAATCCTCCTGATGTGTATTATACCATAGGGCGCCGCTTTGCGGCGCAGGGTTCAAAGAGGAAAGGTTGACGCCCGCTGCCGCGGGCGATGGTTCTTAAGGTTCTTAGGTTTGACGGGCCTACGGCCCGAGGGTTGTGGTATCGCCACCTTTGGCGGCGAGGAATATAAAGTCAGCGTTACGTACTTACCTTCCCGCCTCCCACTTGTCATCCTGAGCGATAGCGAAGGATCTCGGTAAGTATCGTAAGTGACAAAAATATCAGTAACTACCAGTCGGCGGGAAGGCTGCCGTTTGGCAGTCAGTATCTTTTCGACCTGCAGCGTAGTACACCCCTGCGCCACTTCGTGGCCCTCTTCCCCTCAAGGGGACGCAAGGGACGTTACGGGATTATCCTTTGTGTCTCCAGTGCTGCATGACGGAGAGCCAAAGCCCCCCTTCCTCTGGAAGGCAGAAGCCCTGCAGAGGGCTTCTGAGCCGGGCTCTTATTTGAGCATAGCCTGCACACTAAGCGAACACCTTAATGCCCGGCCGTCGGTGTCGCCGTTAGGCGACGGAGGATAGGGGCGTCAGTTATTTCGAAAAAGGTTCTGAAGTTTGACCGGCCCTTTGGGCCGGAGGGTTCTTAAGTTTGACAGCGGCTTCACCGCTGAGGGTTGTGGTATCGCCCATGGACACGCCCTACGGGCGTGAGGGTTGACGGCTCCCTGCGCCGAAGGTTCTTAAGGTTCTTAGGTTTGACGGCCCTTCGGGCCGAGGGTTGTGGTAGCGGCTCCGCCGCAACTTATAGTCGGCGTTACGGGATTTGCATTTATGTCCCCAGTGCTGCACGACGGAGAGCCGGAGCCCCCTTCCCTAGGAAGGGGGTGGCGCCGCAGGCGACGGAGGATAGGGGCGTCAGTTCTTTCCCTAAAATAATTCGGACCTATCCTCAGGGCTCCGCCCAGCTCCTCCACTCCACACATTTCCCCAAAATATATAAAAGCCGCAGAGCATAAAGCCCTGCGGTTTTTTCTGTATTCATATCAATAATTCACAAAAACTTCCACATTCTGTCTTCCGAAATTGTAGCATTCTTCGAAGGTTTCCATGCAGAGGTCGATGCGGTCGCCGATGATGGCTCCGCCTGTATCGGCTGCCACCGCTTCGCCGTAGTTGGGGATGAATACGGTGGAGCCCAGGGGAATGACTCTGGGGTCTACGGCTACGGTGCCGTGACCTGCCCTGGTGCCGGTGGCGGTAATACCGAAGCCGTCGCCGTCGGTGGGATGGTAGGCGCTGGCATTCATGCTGCGCACGTAGCCCTGTGTGCCTTCCACGTCGCCGGTTTTCGCAATGCCCGGAGTACCGTGGGTAATAACTTTCACGTCTCCCGCTTCTGCCTTGATGACCTTGCCGTCAGAAACGTATTCTTCCATTTCTACTTCCCTGCGGCCCGGAGTGCCTTCCTGCACCACTTCCATCTGTCCCGGCGCCAGGCTGGCGTCGTACCACTTATTGTAGTGGATGGGGATGGATTCGGTCCGGTTCACCACCCGGGAGGTATAGGGAACCACGTGGATCTGCATGCCCTGGGTGACCTTCATCATGCCGTCTTCGATGGGCATCATTTTCTTCCAGTCGAAACCCGCTTCGTTCACCACGCCCTGCACGGTCTGCTGGGTGGTATAGAGGGTCTTGGCTTTGCCGTTTGACACAATGGTCACGGGCTTTGCCCTTTCCACCACCACCACCGCGCCGTTTTCCACATCGCTGCTGCTGGTCCAGTACTTATCATAGGCATTCAGAGTGACTTCTGAATCGCTCAGCACTTTTTTGAAGCTGTTTGCCCTGGTGGTAACCACCTTTTTGGTTTTGCCGTCATACACTGTAACCACCTTATCCTCATCCTGGGCACCGAAGCCGAAGGCCATGGAAAGGTCCGTCTGGGCCGCCAGAGAAAGGAGAAGGAGGGAACAGGTTACTGCTTTTGCTGCTTTTTCAAAGGTTGAATGTTTCATATGTTTCTCTCCTATGGCAGTCATTCTACCATAGGGAGACTTTTTGTCAAATTTTATTAAGTTGACATTTTATGAAATAGGATTTTTCCTAGTATTTATCTAACTTTTCTCATTTATATTTCCTGTCAGTTTAGCTTTATGAAATCATATCTTCAGTCATAAATTATCAAATTATTCTGTATTTACCGTATATTTCCAATTCGTCTAATTGTCAATTTTGTCCCCTTGCAATGGACATTAGCAAAATATTAACATATTATGAATCCCAAAAATTCCGTTTTCTTCGACTTTCTGCCATTTTTACACCTTTTCTCCCTTCCAAATTGTAAACCGTTAAGAACGGATTCTATATAGCTGGGATAGCCCTTTTTTGTCCCATGTCAAAGGATTTATGAAACTTGTGTTTGCTTATATATTCATGCTTTGTGGGAATACTTGATGAAAAAAGAGGCGTTTTCCATAGGGCCTTCCCAAAAATAGATTCAATTCAGGCTAAAAGTGGAAAACAGGAAATCATCGGTTACAGAGCTTTTACCTTAATTTTTTTGCAAATCATTCCCGTCAATCTATCATTCCATTTCAAAAAAACATGAAAAAAGCCCCATACACTGGGGCTTTTCATTGATAATGGGTATCAATGTTTTCCAAATACCGGCATGTACGGTTCCATCTTCTGGGCCAGGGTCATTTCATCTTCCCTATCCCGCTGTTCCGCCAGTTCCTGGAACCTTGCCTGGGCAGCCACCCTGTTTTCCGGGGCGATAGATTTCCGCCAGGTGCCGTCGGACTGCATGATGTGGGCCTTCTGGTTGTCCGCCAGTTCCAGGTCAATCATGTTTTTCAGCCTTCTGCAGATGTCCGGGTCCTTTACAGGAATCATCAGTTCCACCCGGTCATTCAGGTTTCTTGGCATCCAGTCGGCACTGCCGATGTAGAGTTCTTCCCTGCCGCCGTTGGCAAACCAGAAGACACGGCTGTGCTCCAGGAAACGGCCTACCAGGCTTCGCACGGTAATGTTGTCGCTGACGCCGGGGATGCCGGGGATAATGACGCAGATGCCCCGGACGATAAGTTCGACTTTCACGCCGGCCCTGGATGCTTCATAGAGCTTGGCAATGATTTCCTTATCCAGAAGGGAGTTCATCTTGGCAATCATGTGGGCCGGTTCGCCCTGCAGGGCAAAATGGATTTCCCGGTCAATGAGCTCCATGCAGCGCTGGCGAAGGTTAATCGGCGCCACGATGAAGGAGTCCCAGATAGGCGGGTCGGAGTAGCCGGAAAGAAGGTTGAAGAAGGCGGAGGCATCGCTGCCGAAGCGGTCGTTGCAGGTAAAAATGCCAAGGTCCGTGTACAGTTTGGCGGTGGAGGCATTGTAGTTGCCGGTGGCCACATGGACGTAGCGGCGGATGCCGTCCTTTTCCCGGCGGATGACCAGGGTACACTTGGAGTGGGTCTTCAGCCCCACCAGACCGTAAATAACGTGGGCCCCTGCTTTTTCGAGGCGCCTTGCCATGAGGATGTTGTTGGCTTCATCAAAACGGGCCTTTACTTCCATGAGTACCGTCACCTGTTTCCCGTTCTGCGCCGCCTTTTCCAAAGCCTGGATAATGGGGCTGGACGAGGAAACGCGGTAGAGCGTCTGCTTGATGGCCAGCACATTGGGATCCGATGCGGCGGAGGCCACGAAATTCACCACCGAATCGTCGAAGGACTCATAGGGCAGGTGCACCAGCAGGTCCTTTTCCCGAATCATATCAAAAATATTCTTCTCGCTGTCCTTCCCCAGCTGGATCATGGACCAGGGGCGGTGCGGATGGGCTTCCGGATAGCGGAGATTGTCATAACCCTTGATGCCGCAGAAGGAGAAGAAGGCCGTCACATCCAGGGGGCCGTCGATTTCATACATATCTTCGGAGCCCAGATTCATTTCAGAAGTCATGAAACGGCGCATGAAGCGGCTGGTGCCCCGTTCAAATTCCAGACGCACCGCTTCGCCGCGCTGTCTCTTTTTCAGCTGCTTTTCCACTTCCACCACCAGGTCCTGGGCATCTTCTTCGTCCAGGTTCAAATCCGCATCTCTGGTAATGCGGAAGGGGCGGGCTTCCAGGAGGTCAAAGCCGATGAAGAGGCGGGCCGCAAAGTGGCACAGCACCTGTTCCAGGAATATGAAATCGTGGCGGGACGGATTTTCCGGATTGTCCGGCAGCCGCACGATTCTGGGCAGCACCGACGGTACCGGCACGATGGCCGTCTTCACGTCGATATCATTTTCCTCATCCAGCGTCATGTCCCGTTCATTCCGTTCCAGCAGGAGCGCAATGTTCAAACTCTTGGACGCCAGGAAGGGGAAGGGATGGGATGAATCCACCGCCATAGGCGTCACTACCGGGAAAATTTCTCTTTCAAAATAATCATCCAGCCACTTCATCTGCCGGGGAGATGCTTCTTCGGGGCGGATGAAATAGAGTCCCTCCGTTTCCAGTTCCTTCAGTATCATTTTCAGGTACCGGTACTGCCTGGCCACCAGACGCTGGCAGGTATCGGAAATGGCCTCCAGCTGTTCCTCCGGCGTCATGTTGGCGATATCCCGCCGCTTCACGCCGTTTTCCTTCTGGTGCTTCAGCCCTGCCACACGAATCATGAAAAATTCGTCCAGGTTGGAGCTGGTAATGGCCAGAAATTTCAATTTTTCCAAAAGGGGATTATTGGGGTCCACCGCTTCCTGGAGAACCCTTCGGTTGAACTGGAGCCAGGACAGTTCTCGATTCAGATAATACCGATGATTCTTTACGTCCATGTCCATAATTACCTCCGCTCAAGTTTGGCTTCCATGCCGAATATATTTTCAAAAAATTCTTTTTCCTTATCAAAAAGCCAGGTTTCCAGAGCCGTATTCTCATCGCTTTCGTATTCGATGAGGAGGCAGTCCTTCACGATTCTGGCGGATACGTCCTTCAGCTTCTGCTTTCTAGACATATCCATGGCCCGAACCAGCCGGAAAACGGCGATGAGCTTCAGCGCCGTCATCTTCGATTCATCGGAAAGAATGCGGAATGGCTCGTCTTCATCGCTGGGCATGCCTTTATGGTCGTAGTACACGATGCAGGCCACAATGTCCTTTTCCTTATCGGAAATTCCGAAAATATCGGTGCCCTTCACCATGCTCCAAGCCTGGATGGAAGAACCCAGAAGGTTCACGTATTTCCCGATCTGGTAAAGGATGATGGCCATGCGAAGCAGGAACTCATCCCTTTCATTGAGGCCGTTGTACCGATCAAAGGCCCTGATAATATGGTAACTGTAAAGCTCCATGGCCCGGGCGTGGTCCGGTTCATAATAGTAGGACGCCGCAATGGAGCGGGTAAGCTCCAGGTTCTGGGCCCGCATGTAGAGCAGTGCCGGGTCCTTCGTTTTCTGGGCGCCGTAGAAAAGGCTGGCCGCCTCCACAAAGGTCATGCCCATGAGCACCACATTTTTCATGGGCACATTATCCAGTATTTCCTTATAAATATGAATGGTCGGTGAAACTACAGACGCCAGGGCTTCATCCACATGGTACTTCTGCCTCAGCATAGAGGAAGAAAGGTCACCGGCCTCTTCATAGAAGCGAAGAATCCGGTCTTTATTCACTTCCGTGATTTCCTTCCCCACTGCAAGACCCATGAGGCGGCCTACAATCCGGGCCTCCCGGCCGGACAGGATGACCGTATCAATATCGTATTTCCGCACCGTCACCCACAGGGGCTCCATGATGGCGTGGATATATTCGCCCAGGGCCTGTGGAAAATCCATGGAATCCCGCTGGTTCAGCTTGAAGGTTTCCAAAAGGCGCAGCGTACCGATGTGCACATTGTGCTGGTAGCACAGGGCTCCCTTCTTCCACACCGTAAGGCCGATGCAGCCGGAGGTGATGTCCACGAAGAGAAAATTATTTCCCATCCGCCCGCCGGCGTCCTTGTTGTATTCCTTGAACTGGTACTGCAGGCCGAAATGCTTGAAATAAATTTCCTGCGGCATATCCACCACCTGCACATTGAAGCCTGTGTTCACCCGTACCAGGTCGATAATGGACCGACAGTTCTCCGCTTCACGAAGCACCGCTGTAGCATACACGGCGTACACCTTCACCTGGTAATCCATGAGCAGCTGCTTCAATCCTTCCAGCATGCGGCACAACTTCTTAATGGAAGGAAAAGACAGGCGCTTCTGGTTAAATACCTCTTCGCCAAAGGTGGTGTCCTTTCGCACCGATTCAATCACCCGTATATCCTTCACACTGTTATACTGCACAATGCGCATGGATACATTGGATGAACCGATATGAATAATTCCATAAATGAGCGGCTTTTGATCCGACATAGCGAGCCCCCGTTTCTATTCATAATGCATAGAAAATGATCTGATTCCTGTTTGATTGTACACTGGGAAAGTAAAGCCTCTGTAAAGCTCCGCCTCCTGAATAAATATGATTATTTCTTATTATATCATTATTGTAGCATATCTTAGGAAAGAAGATGATAGTTAGATATTAGATGTTAGACGATAGATATTAGACGATAGAAGATAGAAATCAGACGATAGATGGAAGATGGCAGACTTTCTTTTCCATCTACTATCATCTATCGTCTGCCATCTATCTTCTACCTTCTATCTTCTATCTTCTTTCGTCTATCTTCTATCTTCTATCTTCTATCCCCCATCTGTTGTAAAATAGAAGCATCAGAGGCAAGCACTGTCTTTTCCCTGCATTCGGACAGGCTGCCTGCAAAAGGAGATACCATGGAACGAATAGCAATCATCGACCTGGGTTCCAACTCCATCCGCTTTGTTATCATGCAGATTGGAGCCCACGGTTCCTACAAACTGGTGTACCAGGAAAAGAAATCCATCCGTCTCGCCGAAGGCATGACGCTGGATTCCCGGCAGCTCACGGAAGAAGCACAGCAGCGGGCACTGAAATGTCTTTCCGTATATGCCCATATCATTTCCGTGCAGAAGGTGAAGAAAGTACTGGCTGTAGCCACCGCCGCTGTCCGGAATGCGGTGAATGGCGCATCTTTCCTGAAAAGAGTACGCCTCACCACCGGCATTCCCATGACCATTATCAGCGGAAAAGCAGAAGCGGCCCTGGGCTTTTCCGGCGTCATTCATACTATTGACCGGAAGGATTTCCTCCTTTTCGACCTGGGCGGCGCCAGCGTAGAAATTTCACTGGTCAAAAATAAAAAACGGGTGCACTCCATCAGCATTCCCATGGGCGCCGTCACGCTGACCGAAATGTTCCAGTCCTCCGGCACCGTGCCCTATGAAATGATTACTAAAATTAGAAATTTCATTCAGAAAAAATTATCTGAAATCCCCTGGTTCCCCAAGGAACCTATGGAAGTCATCGGCGTAGGCGGTACGGTCCGCAACCTGGCCAAGGTGCACCAGCGCTCTTCCTCCTATCCCCTGCCGAAACTCCATAACTACAACCTTCCGGTGGAAGACCTCTTTTCCCTGGTGAAATCCATCTGCGGAAAGACCTATGAAGAAAGGCAGAAAATTTCAGGACTTTCCGAAGAACGGGCGGACATTATCATTGCCGGTTCCCTGGTGGTGCAGGAAATCGTGCGGAAAGCCCGTTCCTCGTACCTCACCATTTCCGGCTGCGGCCTTCGGGAAGGCCTCTTCTTCCACTACTATGATCCCATTTACGATAAGGAAGGGCACTGGAAAAAGGACATGCTCATTTCCTCTGTGAAAAACTACCTCTACACCCTTCCTCTGGAATACGATTTCCATACTTCCTACGTCACCACCATGGCTCTTTCCATGTTCGACCAGTGGAAGAAAATGCATCATCTCAATGACCGCATGAGGAATCTCCTCTTTGCCGCCGGCCTCCTTCATGATACCGGCACCATCGTCAACTATTACAGCCATGCCCGGCACAGCGCCTACATCACCGCCAACGCCCATATTTTCGGCTGGTCCCACAGGGAGCAGATTATGTGCGCCCTCATCTGCGCCTTCCACCACGGCTACTCCAGCAAATTCCTGAAATCAAACACCCACGTCCGTATCCTGTCGGACCTCCAGATGAAGGAAGTCCGCATGATGGCCCTCTTCCTGGCCCTGGCGGAGGGGCTCGATGAAAGCCACGAACAGTGTATCACCCGCCTCATCTGCACTGCCTCCCGTGGAGCCATGGACCTTCGCATCTACACCAGCCGGGACAACTTCGATGTTCCCGCCCATGCGGTGCAGCACCTTATCAAGGACTTCACCAAAACCTTCCGCCTCCCCCTGCGCATCCAGTGGTTCCCGGGAAGCAACAATAAGAATGAACTCACCGAAGAAGCGGTGAAACTGGGATTTGACCCGAAGGCATAAAGGGCCGCTTTGCGGCCCGGGTTCAGAGGGGAAGGTTGACGGCCATGCGGGCCGAAGGTTATGGCCGCCTGCGGACACGCCTGCGGCGTGAGGGTTCAGAGGGTTCTTAGGGTTCTAGGGAAGCGCTGATTAAATCGTTATCGGATTTCATTCTTGTATTTTTATTCAATGCAAGGAATCAGTCGACGCGAATAGCGAGCTATTTAAGGAGACTGATGACGCAGTATTGGATAAAAATACATATGAAATTCGATTCTGCGAATTAATCAGTGCTTCCCTAGGTTTGACAGCCCTTCGGGCTGAGGGTTGTGGTATCGCCGCCTTTGGCGGCGATGAGTATATAGTCAGCGTTACGTGCTTCCCTTCCCGCCTCCAACAGTCATTCTGAGCGCAAGCGAAGAATCTCGGTAAGAATCGCATATGAGAAGAATATCGGTACATACCGGTTGGCGGGAAGGCACTCCTTCGCTGCCGGGCGCTGCGCTGATGTCCCCATGAAACAGCTGCCTGTTTTCAAAATCAAAAAACCTGCCCCGAAAGGGCAGGTTTTTATGATGCTGTTTTGAAATTATTTAGCGCCGCATTTCTTTGCGCTTACCGCATCTTCATACAATTCATTCACATAGTCCCAGTTGATAATACGGAAGAAATTTTCCACGAAGTCCGGTCTGCGGTTCTGGTACTGGAGATAGTAGGCATGTTCCCATACGTCCAGCGCCAGGAGCGGTTTCTTTCCTTCCGTCAAAGGATTGTCCTGGTTGGCAGTGGAAAGAACTTCCAGATGTCCGTCATGGTACACAAGCCATGCCCAGCCGCTTCCGAACTGGGATACAGCAGCTGCTGAAAATTTCTTCTTGAATTCTTCAAAGGAGCCGAAGTCTTCCTTGATTTTTTCAGCCACCGGGCCGGCAAAGGAAGTGCTTCCTTCCGGTGCCATCATGTCCCAGAAGAGGGCATGGTTGAAATAGCCGCCGCCATTGTTTCTTACGGCGCCCCGGATATCTTCAGGAAGAAGGTTCAGGTGGCCGATGAGATAGCGGATGGACTTATCTGCCAGTTCCGGATGAGATTCCAGGGCCTTATTCAGATTGGCAGTGTAGGTGGCATGGTGCTTGTCATGGTGGAAATGAAGGGTAGCTTCATCCATCACAGGTTCAAGGGCATTGTAGGCATACGGTAATTCCGGTAATTTAAACATGGTTATTTCTCCTTTACTTGGAAATATAGGAAATATATGAGATAAACTCTTTAACGATATTTCACGATTCGTTCTGTCTGTATTATATCGAATATTTTTGAAATAGTCAAGTGATTTTCGATATTGTTTATAGACCGCTCCGCGGCCCGGGTTCAGAGGGTTCAGAAAGGAAATGCGGCGCCTGACGCCGCATTATGTAGTCACCTTCGGTGTTCGTCAGGGCGCCGCCCTGCTCCTTCCAGCGGAAGGAGCCTGCGTTACGGGTCTTACTTTTATATCACCGGTGCTGCATAACGAAGAGCAAAAGCAAAAAGGACCAGTGGGGATGTGGGAATTCTGAAACCTTTTGTCTATCATCTACCTTCTATCATCTACCTTCTATCCTCTATCTTCTACCTTCTACCTTCTATCCTCTACCCTCTACCCTCTATCCCCTATCTTCTATCATCTATCTTCTACCCTCTATCGTCTAACAAAAAAATCCCCCAAAGTTTCCTTTGGAGGATTTTTCATATATCAGCGATTATACCAGTTTGCTGAAGTCGCCCCAGGCGTCGAAGAAGGAGAGAGTTTCCAGAAGCTGGGAAATGCGGTTGTTCTTGACGTTCTCGTCTTTCACCATGACCATGACGTTGTCCAGATAATCATTGATGGGCGCGGTCAGTTCTTTCAGGTATGGAAGGGCATCGGCGTAGCGGTATTCCTTATACAGCGGTTCCACGGAAGCCTTTGCTTTACCAAGGGCTTCTTCCAGGTTCTTTTCTGCGTCTTCCTCAAAGAGAGCCGGATCCACTTTGCCGCCGGTCTTACCTTTGGTAATATTGGCAAGGCGAGTGACTGCCTGACGGAGGTCCGTTTCTTCCTTCAGGCCGCTGTTCTTCATGGCTTCCGCCTTCAGGAAGATGGCGTAAATGTCATCCACCGGGCCTGCCAGGACGGCATCGATGATGTCGTAGGCAATGCCGCTGTCCAGAAGGATGGCGCGGATGCGCTGGCGGAAGAAATCTTCTACCTGGGAGAGCACCTTATCCTTGGTTTCCTTATCACCCGGCAGGAGTTCCAATGCCTTTTCAATACCGCGGCGGATGTCCCAGTGGATTTTCCCGTCGGTCAGGATGTTCACGGCGCCGATGGTCTGGCGGCGGAGGGCGAAGGGATCCTGGGAGCCCGTAGGAATGAGTCCTCTGAGGAATGTAGCAGCCAGGTTGTCCAGCTTATCAGCCAGGGAAAGGGCACGGCCGATAGATTCCTTCGGCAGGATATCGCCGGCAAAGCGGGGCATGTACTGTTCGAAAATCGCCTCTGCCACTTCCGGCTTTTCTCCATCCAGCAGGGCGTATTCCTTACCCATTTCACCCTGGAGTTCCGTAAATTCAGTAACCATGCCGGTGGCCAGATCCGATTTGGACAGGAACGCAGCCCGGTCGGCATCCTTCATTTCTTCATCACTGAAATGCCAGTCGCCGCCGATGAAAGCGGTCAGTTTCTGCAGGCGGTCTGCCTTATCCCGCATATCACCCATACCTTCCTGGTAGTTAATGCGGGTGAGGTCATCACGGTGACCTTCCAGTGTCTTCTTCCGGTCGTTTTCAAAGAAGAATTTCGCATCGTCCAGACGGGCGCGAAGAACCTTTTCATTGCCGTGCTGTACGTTTTCCAGGGCCTTGGTGCCGCCGTTTCTAACGGTGAGGAAATAGGGCATGAGGCTGCCGTCTTCGTTTCTTACCGGATAGTATCTCTGGTGGTCACGCATAGGAGTTACCACAGCCGGTACCGGGAGTTTCAGGAATTCATCATCAATTTTGCCGTAGAGAGGAGTTGGATATTCCACCAGATAGTTGATTTCTTCCAGAAGGTCTGCATTGTGCCATACATGGCCGCCCAGCTTTTCGGCTGTTTCCAAAAGGCCCTTTTTAATCAGGTCCCGTCTTTCATCCTGGTCCACAATGACGAAGGCCTTTCTCATGGTTTCCTTATAATCCTCCGGCCTTTCAATGGTCACCGGTTCCTTGCAGAGGAAACGATGGCCCCGGCTCAGGCGGCCGCTCTTCACATGGGCGAATTCCACCGGAATCACCTTGTCATCTGCCAGCGCCACAATCCACCGTACCGGACGGATGAAATGGGCTTCCTCATCGGCCCAGCGCATGCTTCTTGTGAAATTCAGGCCTGTAATTAGGGAGAGGAAAAGATCCGGCAGCACGTCTTCCACCGCCCTGCCCTGGTTCACCACATGGGCCCAGGTATAGTCTCCTTCCTTTACCAGTTCCGACGGGTCGATATGCTGTCCTCTTGCAAAGCCCTGGGCAGCGCGGGTGGGGCTGCCGTTTTCATCGAAGGCAGCCTTAATGGAGGGGCCTCTCTTCTTCACTTCTTCATCCGGCTGGCGGTCTGCCGCATCCTTTACAAGAACGGCCAGACGTCTTGGGGTGGCGTAAATTTTGATTTCATTGAAGGAAATACGATTTTCTTCAAACTTTGCACGGCACAGTTCTTTCAGCTGTTCCACCACGCCGGCCATAATGTTGGCAGGCATTTCTTCTGTTCCGATTTCCAAAAGAAGATTCTTACTCATTTTCCTTCACTTCCTTTCAGCATGGGGAATCCCAGTTCTTTTCTCTTCTTCAGCCAGGCTTTGGCACACATTCTTGCCAGGTTTCTCACCCGGGCAATGTATTCCGTCCTTTCAGACAGGGAAATGGCGCCGGCAGCGTCCAGAAGGTTAAAGGAATGGGAGCATTTCAGCACGTAATCGTAAGCCGGAAGCACCATGCCCGCTTTCACGACCCGCTTTGCTTCTGCTTCGTACATATCAAAGAGCTTGAAGAGCATATCATGGTCCGACAGCTCGTAGCTGTATACGGACTGTTCGTATTCGTTTTCATGCCAGATATCGCCGTAGGTGACGCCGTCGGTCCATTCCAGGTCGTACACATTGTCCTTTTCCTGGATGTACATGGCGATGCGTTCCAGACCGTAGGTGATTTCCACGGCCACCGGATGTTCATCAATACCGCCGACCTGCTGGAAATAGGTGAACTGGGTGATTTCCATGCCGTCCAGCCATACTTCCCAGCCGATGCCCCAGGCCCCCAGGGTTGGGGATTCCCAGTTATCCTCTACGAAACGGATATCATGTTCCTCCGGGTCAATGCCCAGTTCCTTCAAAGATTCCAGATAGGTCTCCTGGATGTTGTTGGGAGACGGTTTCATAATCACCTGGAACTGGTGATGCTGGTACAAACGGTTCGGGTTTTCGCCGTAGCGTCCGTCGTCCGGACGGCGGGATGGTTCCACATAAGCCACATTCCAGGGCTCCGGTCCGATAACGCGCAGGAAGGTGGCAGGATTCATGGTGCCTGCGCCCTTTTCCGTGTCGTAAGCTTCGCCAAGCACGCAGCCCTGCTTCGACCAGAATTTCTGGAGTGCTAAAACAATCTGCTGAAATGTCATATGTCCTCCTAAAAACAATATAAAAATCCCTGTAACAGATAAGTTACAGGGACGAGTTACAGGGATACCTGACCCGCGGTTCCACCCTCATTGGCCAATGGCCCGCCTTCATTCATAGCAGCCCTACTCCGTTCAGGCAGCAGCTCCGAAACGCCTTCCGCATCCTGCCGGTCTCCCACCATCACCGGCTCGCTGAGTATGCGTACTCCTTTTCATCATCACCATAGTTATGGAAACATTCTAGCAAATATGAGGAGTGTTGTAAAGGGGGTTGGAAAAGGTTATTAGGGTTCAGCGAGGAAAGGTTGACGGGCCCTTCGGGCCCGAAGGTTGTGGCCTGCTGATGCAGGCAGGTTGTGTTCGCTGTCGCTCAAGGGGCAACAGCGGCTGCGCCGCTGAGGGTTGAGGTGGCGGCTCCGCCGCAAATAAAAAGGCGGCTGACGTCACAGGTTATGGCCGGGGGGTGTTATGTTTGATGTTTGGGAAGGCTTGACCCTCGGTGCACAGAGCACAACCTTTCTACACAACCTGCCTGAGCCAGCAGGCCACAACCCACGGCGAAGCCGTGCCCCTTTTACCAAATCTGTCTCCGCCAGTAATTCCAGCCACCTTGTATCTTCTGCCCTCTCCTCTACTCCTTAATCTCCTTCCCCACATGGGGTTCCACGATTTTTTTCTTTGCGTATTCCCAGAGGATTTCCGATCCCTCTGCCGTATGCTCATTTCTTTTTAGAATCTGGGAAAGGTGGACGCCGTGCTCCTTCCAGGCCTTTCCGCCGGTGTAGTCGTTCAGCATCATGGGCTGGATATTATCCATGGTGTGGGCAAAGCGGGCTTCCGGCGTGTCCGCCCTTTCGAATTCATCCCACAGGGCCCGGAGTTTCTTTCCTTCCTCCGGAATCATGCCGAAAAGGCGGTCCGCACTTTTGGTTTCCCTTTCATGCTGCTCCTCTTTGCTCACGCCGCCATAGGCATAGGTATCGCCGGCATAAATTTCCACCAGGTCATGAATCAGCAGCATAGACACCGTTTTCAGCACATCGATTTTCTTATTGCTGTATCCCGAAAGCATGATGGCCATGACCGCCATGTGCCAGGCATGTTCCGCATCATTTTCCATGCGCACCGCTCCCGTCACATAGGTCTGGCGGGTGATGAGCTTTTCCCTGTCGATTTCGCGAAAGAAATCAAAAAGCCGGTCCAGCTTTTCTTCCTCATTTTTATCCATTACTCTTCACTCACTTTCCGATTTCTTTTGTCCCAAATAAAAAAGATGACATATAAAAGGATGGAAATCCCAATCACAACGCCAAGGCGCATGGGATTCTGGTGGATGGTCACCGTATCGTGGCCGATGAGGGCTTCGATAGCGGTGGCTGGGAATTTCCCGATGAAGGAAGCCAGCAGGTAATCCCGGAAGCTCATTTTCGACAGGGCGCCGAAGGCATTCAGCGCTGCCGCCGGAAAATAGGGAATCACCCGGGCTATGAGCATGACCCGGAATCCATCTTTCCTGCTCTTCTCATCCCATTCCTTCAGCTTCCGGTTTCCGGAAATCAGCTTTTCCGCCGAATCCCGAAGGAAGGTGCGGAAAAAGATAAAGCTGATGCCGGCACCCACGGTCTCCGCTGTCCAGGCAAGAAGGATACCCGGCACAATGCCGAAAATCAACGTGCAGGCCGTGGAGAAAATCATGGCCGGCGGAAATCCCACCGCATTCATGACGGCAGTAAGCACAAAGGCAAACACCGCCGCCCCTTTGCCGAAGGAATGGATATAGGCAGCAATCTCCAGAACCTCTCCCCTTTTGAGAAGATACCATATTTCATAAAAAGCACCCGGGTCCGCCAGGTAAAAGCCGCCGAAAAGGAAAACCACCGCCAGAACCAGGGCGCCCTTTGCCGCAAGCTGACTATGTTCTTTCATCATGTACCTCCTGATGAGGAATATTATAGCACATGGTGGAAGGGAGGGTGCAAAAGGTCCCCCTCTGCACTATTGTCCCACCGCTTGCGGGGTGGCAAGGGAACTGGATTTGTAGGGGAACACAGTGCCCCGAAAATCCAGTGACACGCTTCACACCGTGGCGAAGGTGGTGCCGTAAGGCACCAAAGGGGGGCGGGCCCTTGGGGCCCGCAGGTTGTGTAGAAGGGGCGCTCAAAGGGGCTGGGAAAAGTTCAGAGGGTTCAGAGGGTTCAGAGGGTTCAGAGGGTTCAGAGGGTTCAGAGGGGAAGGTGGCGGCTGGCGCCGCATTTTATATCCCCCTTTCCCCAGGAAGGGAACAGTGTCGGCGAGGGAGAACAGGAGCATGCATTCTATGACTTTTCGGACCCATCCCCACCGCTTCGCGGAGGGGCTGTGAAAAAATGATTGATTTCTCACTGGATAATTAGACAATTTGGTAGCAGACGCCTTATCATAGGTCTGCAAGGAACAAATTGACACAAACACTCACCCCGCTTCATTGTCATTTCGACCGAAGCGAAGCGGAGTGGAGAAATCTCCCTCTCCCAATGGCACAAGCCGCATTGGGACGGAGATCTCTCGACTCAGAGTCTCAATAGAGCCAAATACCTTTGCTCTCATATCGACATGCAGCTCCGCTCGAGATGACAATGCGGAGAACAGCTTACTGTTATTTTTGGCAATTTTTTGAATCTATAAATGAAGCGGAAAAGGGGCTGTGAAGAAATAATTAAACATTTTTTCACAGCCCCCTGGCATAAAACACAAACCATTCCATTTTCGGCGCTGTTCCGGCATGAAAAAACAGCATTCCTACTACCAAGAAACCGGTCGGCATATCCAGGGAACATGCCGGCCGGTTATATATAAATCACAAAATATCCAAATCGTCGTACACAGGCTGTGCCACGAATCGTCCTGTGGTGTCGATGAGGCCCCACTTGCCCTTGATTTTCACGCCTGCCCTTCCATCCTGGAAAGGTGTGACGTCGGAGGCTTCTTCTTTGAAGGTAATACGGTCTTTGCCTTCAGAATCAATAAATTTCCATCCATCCTTCGTCTTCACCGGGATAAGGCCTTCTCCTCCCTTAGCCACGGCGCGGAAGAGCGGTTCTGTGATGATGGTGCCTTCTCTGGAAATCAGGCCCCACCGGTCTTTCACCTTGTACCCGTAGATTCCGTTTCCTATGAAATAGAAGGAATCGTAGGAGAAGGGCACCAGGGTGCTGCCGTCATCCATGGAAAGAATGCCCCATTTCTTGCTGTCATTCTGGGCCAGAAGTACATTGTCATCTTCGAAAGGCAGAAGGCCCATGTATACCGTGTGGGCAATGAAGGTGCCTTCCTTGTTCACCCAGCCGTACTTGCCGTTGTTGCGGATAAGGATACCCTTTTCACCCAGCTTGAATACCCTGTCGTTGGATGGGCTGGCAATAACCTTGCCGCTGCTGTTGATGTAGCCCCGCTGCACCCGGATGGTGGGCACCGTTTCATAATCATAATACCAGGGATCCCACACAGGGAAGCCGATGCCCCAGCCGAAGGGATGATGGTAATGATGATGGTGGTGATACCAGTGTCCCCAGCCCCAGCCGATGCCGATGGTTACCGGGAATCGGCGCATCACAGCCGTCTCCCCCACCTCGCCGGTGCGGACTTCCGCCATGCCGTTTTCAAAGGGATAGAGCTTGTCAAATTCCGCCATGAAGGCAATGGTGCCGTCGGGCTTGGCATAACCGTTGCCGTCGGTGGTCTTTACCCCTGCCAGACCTTCGGAAAAGGGAGTAAGCACCGCCTTGAACTGCGGCGTGGCAGTCACATGGCCTTCACTGTCCATGAACCCCCACAGCTTGCTTCCGTCCTCTACGGCGGTCATATGCTCGCTGAATACGGGCACCACCGATTTATAGACAGGAGGCACCACCTCTTGGCCCTTACCATCGATAAAGCCCCAGTGGTTCTGATTATCCTCCACCGCCAAAAGGCCGTCGCTATAGGAAGGGCCCACGTCCTTGTAATGAGGCGCCACCACTTCATGACCCTCTTTATCGATGACACCCCAGCGTCCCTTGCTCCGTACCGGTGCCAAACCATCCTTAAAATACCGGGCCTCCTGGTACACCGGTGCAATTTCCTTCCCGTCCAGAGAGAGGTACCCATACTTTCCGTCTGCCTTCACAATGGCCATTTCATTCCGGAAATCGGACACCTGCTCAAAGGTTTTATCAGAAATCTTCGTGCCATCCTTCCGGTAAAAGGAAATCTTCTTATCCTTCCCCTGCACAGCCAGGGCGCCGTCCTTCCACACCGAACGGGTTTCATAGGAAACAGGAACTACCACCTTTCCCTGGCGGCTGTAAAAACCGCGAAGCCCCTTCTGCTCCACTTCCACAAGCCCGTTCCGGCCGGGCTCACTGTCCACATCATCCTCCTTCACATCGGGATCCGACAGACTGATGCCCACCTTATCATAGGAAATGGGAATCACCATGCGTCCGCTGCCGTCCACAGCACCCCACTTTCCATTCTCCTTCACCGCCGCCGTAAAAGGAACCGCCGCATCCTTCGGCGCATCGGGCCCCTCATTGGCGTAGGAAGAAAAAGAAAAACACAAAAGCCCCGCCGCCAGCGCAGCCATCATCTTTCTATGTACCATGGAAATCACCTCACCATGAAATAGTAACGAATAGTCAATATCTTCTTATATTGTAGCACAGGGAGGGAAAGTTTCCTGTCGCTATGGACAACATCCATCTCATGCCGTGTAGGAAACCCTTCGCACACAGTTTCCCGCCGCTATGAACCCCATCTGTCCCATGCCGGACAGGAAACTTTCTCCTCCCCTTGCCCCTTTCCATTTCATAGTCCATAATAAAGGAAATGCAAAAGGAGTGTGCAGCATGGAACATAATTATCTCTTTGACGGCGTGGCTGTCCTCATCGTTCTCTGGTTTATCAAGTCCTATTTCCTTGGAAAAGCCTCAACGGCGGAAGAAAAGTTTTTATACAAAGAAGCGCCACGGTGGCTTCTTTACTTCACCAGCGGCCTTGTGTGTGTCACCCTTCTCATGATGGTATCCGTGGACTTTGGCCTTGTGCCGGGAGTAGACCAGGAAGGCACCTTCCGCCTTACCGTGGTGTCCCTTCTCCTTTGGCTGGCCATGGCCCTTTATACCAAGTGGAACTGGGGCGTCCACATTACAGACCGCAATGTGAGAGGTAAAAACAACAGGCAGATGCTCCTCCTCCTCATCCTCATGGCCTTCCTGGCTTCCACCATGTAAAATACAGACAATGCAAAATGGCGCCCGCCATAACAGCAGGCGCCATTTTTATTTACTTTAAATGCGGGAAGTCTGATGTCTGACTTCTGCCGGTCTGATGTTCCTCAAAACGGTAAGCGGCCGGCGGACAGCCGACAGCTGCCCTACCAGCCCACCAGCTCACTAGAACACTAGTACACTAGTACACCAGCTCACTAGTATACCAGCCCACTACTCCACGTAATCCTTCATCTTCACAGTAATAAGTGAAGACACTCCTTTTTCGGCCATGGTGACGCCCTGCAGGGTGTCGGCAAATTCCATGGTCTTTTTTCTATGGGAAATGACGATGAATTGGGTTTTCTTCTTATAGTCTGCAATCATGCGGCTGTATCGTTCCACATTGGCATCGTCCAGGGCCGCGTCGATTTCATCGACGAAGCAGAAGGGCGCCGGACGGTAGGCCATGAAGGAAATGAGGAGGGCGATGACGGTAAGGGCCCTTTCGCCGCCGGACATGAGTGTCAGGGGCTGCCGCTTTTTACCGGGGAGCTGGAGGTACATTTCCACGCCGCCCTCCAGAGGATGGGCTTCATCGGTGAGTTCCAGTCTGGCTTTGCCGCCCTGGAACATGAGCTGCATGATGCGGCCGAATTCCTGGTTAATCTGTTTGAAGGCTTCGCCGAACTGCTCTGTCATGGTCTTGTCGATGTCTCGAATCACCGTTTCCAGCCCGTTTCTGGCTTTCGTCAAATCCTCAATCTGCTCTTCATAGAATTTCCGCTTATCCAGCTGCTTCTGGTAATCTTCCTCGCCGTTTGGATTGACGCTGCCCAGCTCCGAGAGTTTTCCGGAAAGTTTTTCCTCTTCCCTTCTCATATCCTGCATGGAGCCGGGAAGGCGGATGGCCTCCGCCTCCGCCCGGGTCATGTGGTTTTCCGCCAGATGACGCATTTCTTCCTCTTCCTGGGCCTTGAAATTATCAATCCGTCCCTGCCGCTCCGCCATATCCCGTTTCACTTTGGAGGACGCCTCCTGGGTCTTACGCCAGGATTCCTCCAGTTTTTTCTGTTCCATGGCAAATGTATCGGAATCGTCCTGCATGCGGGACTGGTTCTGTCTGCAGTCCTGCCACAGGGCCTCTGCTTTTTGGAAATCTTCCTTCAGCTTTTCCATTTCCACCTGCAGGGTCCTAAGGAGCCTTTCATTTTCCTTCTTATCTTCTTCCAGCTTTTCCCGGTCCGCCTTCTGCTCTTTTAATGCCCTTTCCCGGTCTTCCTTCATCCGGTTTCCGAAGGAAAGGGACTCCCGGGCCTTGGTGAGGGACACGTGGATGGCAAGGATTTCTTCATTCTTTTCATCCAGTTTCTTTTTCAGCCTGCCGCTTTCCTCGTCTTCCAGCACCTCCGGAATGTCCGCCAGTTTTTCTATGTCCTCGGAAATACGAACCTTCCGCTCTCCGCCTTCTGCCAGTTCCTTTTCCCGCTTTTCCTTCAGTTCTTCCTCTTCTCCTGCCGCCTTTTTCCGGTCAGCCAGGGTCTTTTCCATGCCCTCTCTTCTGGCGGTGAGGGAGGCCAGGCTCACTTTCAGGGACTGCCATTCCTCCCTTTCTTCCATCACCTTCCTGGCCAGACCGTCACAGGTATGCCCCTGCTCTTCCAGCTGCTTTTTGCATGCTTCCAGCGTCTTGCCGCCTTCTGCTTCCTCTTTTTCCAGCCTGCGGATTTCCTGTTTCCTGCCGAAGAAGGTATTTTCCGTCTTTTTCATGGAACCGCCGGTCATGGAGCCGCCGGCATTGACCAGCTGCCCGTCCAGGGTCACAATGCGGAGACGGTAGCGGTATTTTTTGGCCACCCGCCTGGCATCGTCCAGGGTTTCCGCAATAAGTGTCCGTCCCAGAAGGGAAGTAAGAAGGTCCCGATATATGCCGTCACAGGTAAGAAGTTCCGACGCAATGCCGCAGATGCCCCTTTCCCCGGCAGCCTCCCGTTCCTGGCCGCCGTAGGAAGAGGGCTTCATGGACTCCAGGGGGAAGAAGGTGGCTCTTCCCAGACGCCGTTCCTTCAGCCAGCCGATGATTTTCCCCGCCGCTTCCGTGGTATCGGTGACGATACAGGAAATCCGGCTTCCCAGGGCCACTTCCGCCGCTGCCGTATATTTTTCAGGCACCTCAACCAGTTCACCCAAAGGTCCATGGATAGCGTTTCCAAAGAGCTCCCGGTGGGCCATGATATTTTTCACGGCCATGGAGAAGTCGGCATATTCCTTTTCCGCCCGCTCCAGATAATTCTTTCTTGACCGGATGGCGGAAAGAGCGGACTCCTGCTTTCCCTTTTCATTCATCAGGGCAAAACGGCGGTCCTCCTCCTGTTTCAGCAGCAGGCTGTCCTTTTTCCCCTGTTCCTCCAGCTCCTGCAGGCGGAGGGCAGATTCCTTTTCTTCTTTCACCTGAGCGGCCAGTTCTTTTTCCAGTTCTTCCAGCTGCTTTTTCTTTTCCGCAAGGGAAGAAAGGGCTTCTGCCCTTTCCCTCTCCAAACGGCCCATTTCCTCTTCCACATGGGAAAGTTCCTGCTCCAGCCGCTGCTTTTCAGAAAGCTTCTGCCTGTTCACTTTGAGCTTTTCCGCATAGGCCGCTTCTGAAACGGCAAGGGCTTCTTCCAGCGTTTTCTTTTCTTCTTCCGCCTTTTCCTTCTTTTCGTTCCATTGACGGAAATCATTCACAAAGCTTTGGTATTCTTCTTCGCCGCTTCTGATTTCTTCTGCCAGCTCTTCTTCCGCTTCCTTCTGATCCTCCTCTGCCGCTGCCAGCTCTCCCTTCTTCTCCTCCCCGTGGTGAAGACTTTCTTCCTTCACCCGGAAATCACCGCGGAGTTCTTCCATTTTCTGCTGGGCCTCCGCGGTCTTCTGTCCCAGATTTCTAAGGTTTTCCTGAAAATCAAGGGCCTGCTTTTCCAGCTTTTCTCTTTCCGCCGCAAAGGAAGAAAGGGCGGTTTCCCATTTCACATCCTCCTCTTCCAGGTTTCGGTATTCCGTTTCATAGCGGGACAGCATGCGGCCGATGGAAGTGAGCTTCAGCACCGTCATGGAAGCGGAGAGAGCTCTTTTCTTTTTCATGAGCTCCTTATAGACCTTCGCCTTTTCCGCCCCCTCCTTCAGGGGGACAAGCTGTTCATCCAGAAGGGCCACCATGTCCTGCACCCGGTCCATATTTTCCGCCGTTTTCTCCAGCTTCCGGAGGCCTTCGTTCTTCCTCATGCGGTAGAGACTGATGCCTGCCACGTCTTCAAAAATAAGCCGCCGCTCGTCGGGCCGGGCGGTGAGTACCTGGTCCACCCGGTTCTGTCCGATAATGGCAAGGGAACCCCGTCCCAGGCCCGTATTGGCCAGAAGCTCCTGGATATCCTTCAGCCGGCAGCTCCGCTTGTTGATTTTGAAATCACTGTCCCCGTTGCGAAGGAGCCTTCTGGTAATAGAAACCTCCGTGGTATCCAGAGGCAGTTCATGGGCCGAATTATCCAGCACCAGTGTCACCTCTGCCCCGTTCTTCGCCTGTCTGGATTCGGAGCCGGAAAAAATAATATCCTCCGCCTTCTGTCCCCGAAGGTTCCGCACATTCTGTTCGCCAAGCACCCAGCGCACCGCATCGGAAATATTGCTCTTCCCGCAACCGTTGGGTCCTACGATGACAGTCATGCCGTCCGCAAATTCTATGGTAGTTTTATCAGCAAAGGACTTGAAGCCCTGCAGTGTCAAACGCAGTAATTTCATGGTATCTCCTTAAGTTTCGTTTTCAATGCTGCTGTATCGTTCCTTATTATACAGGAAATGGGGAGAGTCTGCAGGGGGAGAATAGTTTCCTACCCGGCATGGCACCATTGTCTTTCATCACGATAGGAAACTGTTCGCGAAGGGTTTCCTACTCGGCATGGCACCATTGTCTTTCACCGCGGCAGGAAACTGTTCGCGAAGGGTTTCCTACTCGGCATGGCACCATTGTCTTTCACCGCGGCAGGAAACTGTTCGCGAAGGGTTTCCTACTCGGCATGGCACCATTGTGTTTCATCGCGGCAGGAAACTGTTCGCGAAGGGTTTCCTACCCGGCATGGCACCATTGTTTTTCATCACGATAGGAAACTGTTCGCGAATGGTTTCCTATTTGACATGGCACCATTGTCTTTCACCGCGACAGGAAACTGTTCGCGAAGGGTTTTCTACTCTCATGAATGATAATGTACCATGCCCACGGCCACAATAAAAAAAAAACTGCGAAAGGCAGTGCTTTCGCAGTTTCATTGATTTCTTATTCTCCAAACACCGGAGGCAGGGGGCTTTCGTCGGAGGGCATAGGCGGAAGCGGAGAGTCGCTGCTGTCTGTGTCGTCCTTCTTCGGTTCCTCGCCGGGAGCGTAGATGGAGTGATACTTGAAGAGGTTTTCCACCTGAGTGTGGTTGATGGTTTCTACTTCCATCAGTGCCTTGGCCATGGCGTGGAGTACCGGCAGATTGTCTGTCAGTGCCTGCATGGTGTCGTTATATGCTTCATCCAGGTATTTGTGCATTTCTTCATCGATAATGGTGGCCACGGTTTCGCCGTAGTTTCTTTCAGATCCCAGCTGCTTGCCCAGGAAAATCTGCTCCTGGTGTTCGCCGAAAATCATGGGTCCCAGGCGGTCGCTCATGCCCCATTCCATAATCATCTTGCGGAGGATGGCGGTAACCTGCTGCAGGTCGCCGGAAGCGCCGCTGGAGATTTCGTTGAAAATAATCTTTTCAGCGCACCGTCCGCCCAGTGCCACGCGAATCTGGGCCAGAAGGTGGGATTTGGTAATGAAGGAACGTTCTTCATGAGGGAGCATCATGGTATAGCCGCCAGCCTGTCCGCGGGGGATGATGGTGACTTTATGTACAGGATCCGCATCCTTCAGAAGGGTAGCCATGATGGCATGGCCCGATTCATGGTAGGCGGTGAGCTTTCTTTCTTCATCGCTCACCTTATGGCTCTTTCTTTCAGGGCCGTAGGATACTTTTTCGGAAGCTTCCTCCAGATCGGACATGGAAATGGTTTTCCTGTTGTCCCTGGCTGCCAGAAGGGCTGCTTCGTTCAGCATGTTGGCCAGGTCGGCACCGGTGAAGCCCGGTACTTTCTTGGCAATGGTGGGCAGGTCCACATCCGGTTCCAGCGGTTTGTTTCTGGCATGAACACGGAGAATGGCGATACGGCCGCGAAGGTCCGGACGGCCTACCACCACGCGGCGGTCAAAACGACCGGGGCGGAGCAGTGCGGGGTCCAGAATATCCGGGCGGTTGGTGGCTGCCAGGGTAATGATGCCTTCATTGGAACCGAAACCGTCCATTTCTACCAGGAGCTGGTTCAGTGTCTGTTCCCGTTCATCATGTCCGCCGCCCAGTCCGCTTCCGCGCTGACGGCCTACGGCATCGATTTCATCGATAAATACAATGCAGGGCGCATTTTTCTTTGCCTGGGCAAAGAGGTCGCGTACACGGGACGCGCCTACGCCTACGAACATTTCCACAAAGTCGGAACCGGAAATGGAGAAGAAAGGAACCTTTGCTTCCCCTGCCACGGCCTTGGCCAGAAGGGTCTTGCCTGTGCCTGGAGGTCCGACCAGAAGGACGCCCTTCGGAATTTTAGCGCCGATGGCGGTGTACCGTCCCGGATTTTTCAGGAAATCCACCACTTCCGACAGTTCTTCCTTCGCTTCATCTTCACCGGCCACGTCGTTGAAGTTCACGTGCACCTGGCCTTCACCGGTCATTTTGGCCCTGGACTTGCCAAAACTCATGACCCGTCCGCCGCCGCCCTGGGTCTGGTTCATCATCCAGAACCACACGGCAATGAGGATGATAATGGGCAGCAGGTTGGAGAGAAGGCTCATCCACCATGCCGGCTGTTCCGGCGGTTTGGCGGTAATGGCCACGTTTCCGTCGCTCAGCTTATTGAGGAGCTGGGTATCATTGTCAGGAATGTATGTGGCAAATTCAGTGCCGTCTTTCATTTTCCCGGTAACTGCGTTATTTGTCATCACTACCGATGAAACATTCTTCTTTTCTACCTGCGAAATGAAATCACTGTAGGTAATCTCCGAATGCTTTTCCTGGGGATGAACAAATGTATTGAATATGGACACTGCGATAATGATGAGAAGCACGTAGAGTGCCACATTCTTAATAAATTTATTCAATATATTCCTCCTTCTCATAATCTGTGCAATAAAAGCCCATTTGACCGGTTAGCCACCCCGCTGACTAAGAGACAAGTAAATTGAGACTTTTAAATCAGTAATTAATTCTACCATTTTTTGGAAATTTAAGCAACAGGATTATATATAAACCTATGCCAGTTTCCGTCACCTGCATGAACCGGGAACAGCTCCCTGTCTGCAGGCGTATAAAAGGCAGAAACATGATGATTCGCAGCGAAGCTGCACCTGCAGCCTTCAATCCAAAGACCGGGGGGCCATCCATCTTAAAGGCCCCTTTTCGCAGCCTTTTTATACAGCCTTTCTACACGACCTGCGGCAAAGCCGCGCCCCCTGCTCCCGAAGGGAACATCCCTATGATTAAGCCTTCGTATACACCCGGCTGTCCAGGACGCATACGTCCGGCAGGTTTCTGTATTTTTCTGCATAGTCGCAGCCGTAACCGACGATGAATTCATCGGGAATGTCGAAGCCCACGTATTTCACGTCCACTTCTTTTTCCCGTCTTTCCTTCTTGTTGAGGCAGATGGCCAGTTCCACGGAAGCGGCGCCTCTCTGTTTGAGGAGCGGTACCAGGGCGCTCATGGTAATGCCCGTATCAATGATGTCTTCCACCACGATGACGTTCTTGCCGCGGATATCCCTATCCAGGTCCTTTTTAATATTCACATGGCCGGAAGAAATGGTGCTGTTGCCGTAGCTGGAAACACACATGGTGTCCAGGGTCACCGGCAGGTCGATGGAACGCATGAGGTCGCAGAGGAAGGGCATGGCTCCTTTCAGGATGCCAACCAGCACCACATCTTTCCCTTCATAGTCTCTGGTAATTTCCTCGCCCAGTTCTTTCACTCTTTTTTCAATCTGTTCTTTCGTAATGAGTACGGTCTTAATATCTTTTCCCAGATTTTTCATATTTGTGCTTCAATCTCCTTATCCCTGAAGGTGAGTGTCAAAAGGAGGAATGATTTCGTTCCTTCCGTCACCCGGCCATGCCTGCTTCCCCGGAGGAAACAGGTCCAGTAAATATGATTTTCATCGGCCACAACAGGCCAATCCCTCCGAAGGGCGGAGGGGATTCCCTTTTCCTGGAGGATATCAAATACCCCCTTTGTCCCCTTCATGCCCGAAGGTTCCATGCGGTCTTTTCTGACTGCCGTCCGAAGGACAAGATGCCCCAGGCCTTCCTTATCCAGAAGGTACTGGTTTCTTCCTGTTTCCACCGGTTTGGAAATGGTTTCCACAGTGAGAACCCAGGGGCCGCAGGTCAGTCTTTCCGCATTGTTATTTTTTATTATACCAGTTTCCCTCAATAGGGGCTTTTCTTTTTCTTTACAATTTTCATAAAAAAGGAAGAGCAGTTCACTGCTTCCCAGAGAAGGGTCCCTGGAACTGCCGGCATAGAAGCAGAGAAAGGGTCCTGCCAATTCCATGACCGCACCGGAGGCGGAGGTCCGGCTGCCGGTCTTTCCCACAAGACCAAGGTGCCTCATGCGCTCCGTTCCTTCCGCTTCCATGGCGCGGCCCGATACCCTCTCTCCCGCCCTACGGATGAGGCGCCGCTGCAGAGCGGGATGAAGCTCTCTCCACCGCTTTAGAGGAAAAGCCAGGATGCGTCCTGCCCTTTGGAAATAGATTTCTTCCTTCTTCGCTTCTCCCTCCATAAAATCCTCTTCATCCCTCATGAGGGATGCCATGTGGGTGAGGGTTTTCACCAGGGAAGGATTATAGGGAAGAAGCCTGGGCAGCAGGGTGAGCCTGATTTTATTTCTGGTGGCGTCGGGAATGTCATTCGTTTCATCATGACAGGGTGTCACGTCAAAGGAAGCAAGGAAATCCCCGATTTCCCCTCTTGTAACGCAGAGGAAGGGACGGATGAAAATATCCCTTTTCGGCTGCATGCCGGAAAGGCCCTTCACGCCGCTTCCCCGGAGGAAATGGAAAAGAATGGTTTCCGCCTGGTCATTTTCATGATGGGCCAGGGCAATCCGCCCATAATTTCCTTCTTTGGCCGTTTCCTCCAGCGCTTCATAGCGGAGAGCACGGGCCAGGGTTTCCACAGAACCCCTTTCCTCTTTCCTTGCCGCCGGAACATCCACGTCCCTTCGGTAAAATGGAATGTGGAAACGGCGGCACACCTCTTCCACGTACGCCGTTTCCGCCTCCGCCGCTTCTCGCAGGTGATGGTTCACGCAGCAGCAGCCCAGGCGGATGCCCTCTCTTTCTTCCACTTCCTTCAAAAAAAGAAGAAGGGAAAGGGAGTCCGGACCGCCGGAAACGGCAGCCAGAATGGCGCTTCCCCTCTCCCACAGATGGTTTTCATGGGCAAAGGAAAGAACCTTTTCTACGAATGCTTCGTGATTCATGACTCCTCAGCCGGTCTTAATATATCTGCATCCAAAAGCCCTTCGGACAAATCCCTGTCGCTGACCATGATTTCCGGCAGGGCAAAGTATTCCATGAGACTGTCCAGAATGGCGACCCCCGCCACGATGATGTCCGCCCTCTCCGGCATAAGACCGGTCATGTGGCATTTTTCATCGTAGGACATGGAGGAAAGCTTTTTCAGCATGCGGTTCACATCTTCCTGATGGATGATGAAATCCTGCACCTTCGCCGTATCATACACCTCCAGCTCCTGCAGCATGGAGGCCAGGGAAGTGACTGTGCCGCCTACACCGATCCAGCGCTTCACGTTTTTCACAGACTGGAGAAGCTCGGTGTGGCGGAAAAGGTCGAAGCAGTGCTTCTTGAGTTCCGCCAGTCCCCTGGGCGTGGTGGTGTCAAACTGCTTGGAGCAGCGTACACAGCCCAGCTTGAAGCTGTGGCGCATGCCTATATCCGTGCCGAAGCCCATGCAGATTTCCGTGGAACCGCCGCCGATATCCACCACAGACGTCACTACACCGGACGTACCGGCCGCGCCGATATAGCTGTAATAGGCCTCTTCCTTCCCCGAAAGAATCCGCACCGGAATGCCGGTGGCTGCGGTGACTTCGTCGGAAAACTCACCGCCGTTGGCGGCATCCCGCATGATGGACGTACCGTAGGCATAGATTTCAGAAGCCCCTGCCAGACGGGCAGCGGCGGTGAACTCTTCGATGGCCTGCAGCGTCCTTTCCCGGGGCCCCCTGCCTATAAAGGCCTTGTCCGTCATGCCTTCCCCCAGCCGGGTGCTTCGAAGGTCCTTCTTCAGCACCTTCCATTCTTCCTTCTCATCCTTTTCTGCCATCAAAAGACGGACTGAATTGGTCCCGATATCTATAATCGCACGCATCATATCCCCCTCTTTAAAAGAAGAAATGCAAACCATGTGCCTCTTCTTTCATAAAATAATAAGGGAGCACGGAATGCTCCCTTGTTCAATCAGTCAGAACGTCTTGCGCCCCGGCCGCCTCTCTTGGACTCCACATTTCTCTTGAGGTCAAGAAGTCTTTCATCGCTGTCTTTCAGGAAACGGCTGAGCTTGTCTTCAAAAGAAGCAGGCGCCTCTCTTTTGGCTGTGCGGAAACCGCCGGAAAATGAACGGTTATACTGCGGTCTTTCGGTGCGGAAGGATTCGCCTTCCCCTTCCTCCTGGCGCCGTTCGAAGGAACGGTGTCCTTCCCGGCCGTGGAAGTCGTTTCTTTCATGGAAATCGCGGCGTCCCTCCCGATCATGATGGAAGCGGTCCTGTTTCTTTTCCGTCTTTTCCGAAGCAGGCTGGGCCTGTTTGATGGACAGGGCAATCTTGCCTTTCTCATCAATGGTAATGACCTTCACCTTCACCTTATCTTTTACCTTAAGATAATCATTCACATCATTTACATATTCATTGGCCACTTCGGAAATGTGAACCAGACCCACCTTCTTATCCGGCAGTTCTACAAACGCGCCAAACTTTGCGATACCGGTAATGGTACCTTCTACGATATTGCCGACTTCTAAAGCCATGAGAAAAAAATACATCCTCCCTGAAAAACCTAAATAGAAATATTAATTTGATTATACGAGATTTGACAAGGAATAGCAATAGGAATAATAAGGGAAAAAGGCCCCTCCCTCCATGGGGAAAGGCCTTTTTCTACCTTTCAATGACCTCGAAATGACGGTCCTCTTTCCTCTTCTTCCCGTCCAGCGGCGAATGACCCACAGCCACCGCCAGGATAGGCGAAACTCCCTCCGGCAGATGAAGCATTTTAAGGTAGTCCGCATCTTTACCCAGAAGGCGGATAAAACCGAAGAGAATAATGGAAGAAAGCCCCAGGTCGGAAGCCTTCAGATGGATATGCTCCGCAATAATACCTGCGTCAAAGCCCTCCAGATGTTCCATCACATCCTTCGTGCGGCAGATGAGGATAAGAAGGGGCGCTTCGTAAATCATATGGGGCTTTCCCACCTTCTCTCCCCCCTCCGTGCTGATACGCTTCAGCACTTCCGGGTCCCTCACCACCACCAGGGCATAGCCCTTATCATTATGATGGCCTACGGAAGACTCCTTCGCTGCATGAATGAGCGCTTCGATTTCCTTTTCAGAAACAGGCGCATCCGTATAGGAACGGACCGACTTTCTAAGGGACAAAACTGTATCAAATTCCATGATAAACCTCCTTTATTCCTTCCCATCAATGCGGAAAGCAGGAATCCTTGCCACAAACCGCCGCTCCCGCTGCACCATGGGCGTATGGCCCACAGCCACCGCCATGGCCGGCTTCAGTCCCTCCGGCAGATGCATGGCTTTGAAATATTTTCCATATCCCTCCACCTGGTTCAGGGTACGGATAAAGCTGTAAATACAGATGGACCCCAGACCCAGATCCACCGCCTTCAGGTGCATGTTCTCCGCCATAATGCCTGCATTCAGCTTGATAGAATCCTCCTGGGCCTCTGGCGTACTCATAATGAGAAGAAGAAGCGGCGCCCCGTAAATGGGGTCTCCCCTGCCGGAAAGTGCATCATTCTCCTCTGCCAGAAGCTTCAACACCGTCTTATCCGTAATGGCGGCAATGGCATAATTTTTGAAATCAAAATGCCCCACCGGCACCTCTTCCCCGGCAGTCACAATCCGTTTGATATCCTCCTCCGACACCGGTTCATCCGTATACCGGCGCACCGAACTCCTCACAGAAAGCACATGATCAAATTCCATGGTTAGTCTCCTTTCTTGAACGCACCGCCATTCAAAACATTAGACAAAAGCGCCCCCGCCATTTCATAGTCATCGATGGCCACGCACCAGGGGCTTTCCTTCCCTTTTTCATAGATGCAGAGGGGCCCTCTTCCCAGCTCCACATGGTCCAGGTCGGAAAGATCCGCCGCCATTTTTTCCTTCCGGCTTCGGAAGCCCACACGCTGTGAGGTGAGCCAGAAAGCGCCTTTGTCTCCTTCTTCAAAGAGACTCTTGTCTTCCTTATTTTCCCAGTTTCCCACTTTGAAGGGCGTTCCTCTGGCAATGGTGATGGCGCCGGTGACTGGCTTTTTCGGTTTCATGAGCCTGCCGGCAGCGGTGAAGTGAAGGTCCTCGCCGTCCCTGTATTTCACATTGGCATATTCCCTGCTGATGGTGGGCATGAGACCTTCTTCCTGGATTTTATAGAGGGCATTGCACCTTTTGGCAATGGTTTCGTACTTGTATTTCGCATCTTCCTTCATCATGTAGCAGAGCTTCAGCATGTCGGAAAACATGCCGTACTCATCATCATCCATGTAGCCGTCATGGTACAGCTTTTCAAAGGCCTTGTCACAGGCCAGCGCCTGGGCCCGGGCCAGCTGCTTGTTGCCCAGGTCCTTTTCCTTTGCATAGGCGATGAAACTCTCCAGCCGGTCTGCGTCCAGCTCGTCCTTCACCGCCGCCTCCGCCATGCGGCTGGCGTACTCTTCTATATATTTGTCTTTTCCTGCGCCAAACAGATTAAAAAACAAGATGCCACCTCCGGAAATTTTTAAAGTTTACAGTGAAATGGACTCCAGCGACTGGGCAATCACCCGGTCCGCATAGTCCTTTTCTTTTACATTATAAATATAATCAAAGGAAATATATTTCCCGTCCTTCACAAAAATATAGCTGGTGTTATGGTCCCCCTGGTCATCAAAATCAAGGCGGAGGCCGTCCCTGCCGTGGAAGGTGCCAAAGAGGAACTTCACGTTCTTCACATATTTTCCCGTGCTTTCGCCGGCCAGTTTCTTTCGGAAATGGGACTCAATGTCCGCCTTCTTCTCTTCGCTCAGGGAAGAAAGACTTGCAGGCAGGAAACTGAATTCTTTGTTTTCAGCAATCGGCAGCGCCACCACCCCCGTCATGAGAAGCCTGTTTCCTGCCACCAGCACATGGTCCGGTGCAATGGGCGGGTCATAATCCACCCGCATGGACGCAGGAATATCATAGGTATAGGCAGTGCCCTTCACATTCACCTTCTGCATGGGCGTATAAAAGGACAGGGTGCCCATGGTGTCCTCCACAAACGGCCGGTTTCTCTTCAAATCCTCTTCTTTCATGGTAAAGGAAATCATGGCCGTCCCCTCCTGACGGAGGAAAAGATAGCGAATCACCGAGTAGCTGCCGCTTTCCCCTTTTCCCGAAGTCTCTGCCCGAAGGGCCGTGCCGGCTGCAGTCTTCACCGATTTCATGGATACCTGCTTCTCTCCGGAATTCTTTATATTCTCCCGGAGAAACTGCTCTGCTTCCTTCACCTGCCCCTTCATCCGGCTTTCGCTGTAGGGCTGGCCGTAGGCCCGGGACAGAATGGAAAGAGAAATTCCCTCATCCGGAAGGAATGCCTGATACACCGCCGGCGAGGACTTCTCATTTTCCACCCGGTTTCCCGGAAGCTTCATGGTAAGCCCGCTGGCCCTGTTATCATAAGTATATATTTCCGAAGAGACAGACGCCGCCTCCCCTACTGCACTCTCCTCTGCCAGCGCGCCTCCAAAGGGCATGGCCAGCGCCAGGAGCATGGCAGAAATCACTGCTGCTTTTTTCATGATCCCATTTCCTTCTTCCTCAAACATGCCGTCATCATGATATAATTATTATATATCATAGCAGGAAATCCCAAATAAGGAAATGAAATTTCAAAGGAGGTCTTTCCTATGCAGTTCAAAAAAATCCTTGTCCCCGTAGACGGCTCCGGCACCGCCGACAACGCCCTCCGCTATGGCGTGGAAATGGCAAAAACCTACGAAGCCCGGCTGTTTGTCACCGTGGTAGCAGACATCGGCGAAGCCGCCTACCCCTTGATGCAGGTGAACCTTGACAGAAACGGCTTTGCTTCCGTCAAGGAAAAGTCAGAAGCCGTCATGGAAAGAGTCAAAAAACAGATTCCCCAGGACGTCAACTTCACCCCCATCATCCGCACCGGCGTCCCGGGCAGTGTGATTACTTCCCTGGTAGACGAAGAGGGCATTGACCTTGTCATCATGGGAAACAGCGGCAAAGGCTCCCTCTCCTCCTTCATCATGGGAAGCGTCAGTCAGTACGTTATCCACCATGTGAAAGTGCCGGTGCTGATTATTAAGTGACCGCGCCCTTCGGGCGCGGAGGGTTCAGAGGGTTCAAAAGGTTCAAAGGGTTCAAAGGGTGGTGGTGGCGGCTGTCGCCGCAGTAAAAAAGGGGCGCGGCTGGCGCCGCAGGTTGGGGCCGACTACGTCGGCAGGTTGCGCAGAAGGGGGGCGACGGCCCTTCGGGCCGAGGGTGGTGGTATCGCCGCTTCGCGGCGATGAGTTTTATATGCCGCTGACGCGGCCCCCTTCCACCGCTATCGCGGTCCCCCTCCCCCATAGAT
>ERZ791907.524-NODE-524-length-39410-cov-4.691602_pt1 | contig 39410 bp, 31 predicted proteins | sample MGYA00510145_ERZ791907 | MGnify/ENA primary metagenome ERZ791907 (study PRJEB30046, sample SAMN00792089) | human gut metagenome | study: EMG produced TPA metagenomics assembly of the A metagenome-wide association study of gut microbiota in type 2... | reverse complement strand
GGAAGATTGTGGATGATAAAACTTATATAGGCTGTATGGTCTATGGAAAGACAAAGATTCCAGATCCCGGAACTGGGAAAGAAGTACCCGTTCCGAGAAGTCAGTGGAAAGTGATGGAAAATCACCACGAGCCAATAGTGTCAAAAGAAGTCTTTGAGAAAGCACAGTCCCTGCAGATCAGATACACCAAGAAAAGCAAATTTGACAGGGAGATAACACTATTAGGTGGCTATGTGAAGTGTGGAAATTGTCATAGAAGTCTGACTTCAAGCAGTCCGGTTCATGGTCATATTCTTTATAGCTGTGCTTACAGTAAAGGAAAAGAAGATACAGGGTGTTTTGCCGGGAAAGCGGATAACAAAATGCTAGAGCATATCGTACTGGCAGAAATAAAGGCATATTTACGCCAGAATATCAGCCAGGAACAGATGCAGCAATCTATGAGAAAACAGCATGAGGACAGTATAGAAGCCTATAAGACGGAAAGTGCAGACTGTGAAAAACGTCAGGAGCAGATAAAGATTCAGAACCGCCAGAACTATGAGAAGTATCATGAGGGACAGATGAATCAGAAACAGTTCATGGAAGCAAAGAAGCAGTTGGAAGAAGAAAGAGAACGACTGCAGAAACGTGTACAGGAACTGGATGAACTGATAAACGGAGAGAAAGAAATTCTGATGAAAAAAAATGTTCCGGTGGAGCAGATGTTGAAGTATTTAGGCTATGAGAAGTTGACACGAGAAATGCTGGAAGAATATGTGCAGGGAATATATGTGTATGATGACGGGAGAGTGGAGGTGGAATGGAGGGCACTTAAATTAGCACGATGACAATATTTAATGTGCTATGGTAGAATAAATATAGATTTAGATAATGTTTTTATGTTGAAAGAAAGGTGAGAACATGAATATGAATTATATTAGAGAAATTGCAGAAGCTTTGTCTGAGAATCATGCTGCATTGATGGTAGGGGCTGGATTTTCAAAAAATGCTGAAAAGGTTTCTATTACAGATAAAAAATTCTTAAATTGGAATGAGCTTTCTGATTTGTTTTATGAAACAGTTTATGGGAAAGAAGGGCCAGGGAAGCAATATAATAGTTCTCTGAGGCTTGCTCAGGAGGTAGAGATTACGGTAGGACGTCCCAAATTGGAAAAAATAATTAAAGATGCAGTACCGGATTTGGAATACGCTCCTTCTGAAGTGTATGTGAAGTTAATGGAAATGCCATGGAAGGATGTATTCACTACAAATTATGATACTTTATTAGAGCGTGCAGCAGATAAGGTAACAAACCGTCGATATAATGTTGTCATTTGCCAAGAAGATTTAGTCAATAGTAACAATGCTCCCAGAATTTTAAAATTACATGGTTCGTTTCCATCATACCGTCCATTTATAATTACCGAAGAAGATTATAGAACATATCCAGTGAAGTTTGCTGCAATGGTTAATACAGTTCAGCAAGCATTATTAGAGAATGTATTTTGCATGTTAGGTTTTTCTTGTGAGGATCCTAATTTCATAAAGTGGATTGGATGGATACATGATAATCTTGGAAAGAGTAGCTCGCAAAAGATATATATGGTATCAGTTACTCATATTGCTGAGGCAAAACGTAAATTACTTTTTGAACGTAATATTATTGTTATTGATTTACAAGAACTATGGCCAGACAAAAATATTGGTGATAGATTGAATTCTTTTTTAGAAGAATTAAAATTAAGAGTGGAAGAAAAGCGGAGAAAAGATAATTGGTTTGATTTAAGACAGTTGCATTTACAGTATGATACTGATTTTGTGAAAAAAACAGAAATAATGAAAAAATTAAATGAATCATATCCGGGTTGGATTTTTTTACCGTGGAAAATGAAAAATAAGGTAAGTTATGTATTAAATGAACTCGATAATATGAATGAATTTGAACATATTTCATTCACAGATCAAGTAAACTATATGTATGAATATGTAAAGTTTATGGATATCGCAGGAAGACCGATTCTTTCTCAGGTAGTGGATCAGTTTTTGAATGTATTGGAGAAAAAAGAAGGGGATGAACTAGTTGACAGTTTTGGAACAGAATTAGAATACAAAGAACAAGTAATATATTTGCATCTCTTACGTTCTTATAGAGAGTTGGCAGAATGGGAAAAGTATGAAGCATGTCATGAAAAAATAAAAGATGCATATTTAGACTATGATAATAAGCAATTTTTATATGCGTGCGATTGTCGGAAACAGCTATTTAGATTTCAAGCTGAAAAATTAGCGGGAATGCTGGATTCGTGGAATTTGGTAAACGGTGATATGTACTGGCCTTTGGTTAAAGCCAATATGTATGCACTTATTGGAGAAATATCAAAAGCGGATGCAATCCTATCGGATGTACTTACATTGGTGAGGAAACAGTTGGTCAAAGCAAGTGGAAACGAATATTTGTCTTCGATAGAAGAAAGTATTGTATCATTAATTAATTTTATCAGACAAGGAAATATTGTAGATGAGACAGAAGAATGTATACATGAAAGTGATGTATCTTGGTGGAATGAAAATGATAAGTATTGTTTATATTTAAATACAGAAGAAAAAGGTAATAAGAGTTTTGAAACAAAAGATAATTTCGATTTGTCCTCTACATATACAATGCATATGGGAAGGGATAATTCAAATGTGTTTTATGCACTGGAATATTTGAGGTTTCTAGAACAAACAGGTCATCCATTTCGGTTGCAGAATGTTACTAATACTAAAGGATTACACAGCACAGTAAAACTATTAGCACCATATTATCCACACTGGTGCCTTATGCAAATTTTAATAGCACAGGATAATAAACATATAGATTTAATGTTTGGACGAGTTAAGTTGTATGAGTTATCACAAAAAGAAGTTGATGATATTGCGAAAGAATATTTAAGAATATTTCAGATTGTGATGAAAAATGTTAAGCCAGAGAATTTCTTTTTTGCAAAGTCTATATATGAGCAGTCAGCAGTAGTTCTTCCAGATATTATAGCGAGATTATGTTATAAATGTTCAATTAATATATTGGATGAAATTTTCGATTCAATTCTTGATTTGTGCTTAAGTAATGTTCGAACAAATTTCAAGGGTATTCGAAAAATATTTAAAGGATTGTTTGAAGCATTTTCACTTCAAGATCAAGAAAATCGAATCGAGAAAATACTACAATTTCCGGTGGATGTAGATCGAATGAGTGATTATTGCGATCCAATAGTATTTATATCAAAACCGAGAGAAAAATATGTGCTTGATATTGAAATATATAACAGGATACTTTTCCAAATTAAACAAACAATAAAAGAAGCAGAAAATGAAAAAAGACAAGCTGCAGTGAATCGTTTGGTTATACTTGCACAAGTTATTATACTAAATGAGGAGGATTTGAGATATTTATGTAAGGTATTAGAAAAAGAAGAAACGCTAGAAAATAAGTCTATATTATATGTGTTGGATAAACAAAAGTATGAGAAAAATAAAAAAGAAATATTTGAAGATACATTAAAAAGAATGAAATCAGATTCAAATACGCAAATGTTTTCGGCTGGAGGAAATAATTATAGAGACTTAATAGGAATTCTTAATGATATAGATATTAGTAAAATTAATTTGGAAGAAGCGTTGGAAGTGCTGACGAATTTAGTGAAAACTAACCAATCATGGGTTGAGAGAAATCAACCAAATGCTAGTGAAAGAATTCGTCAGAGCTTTTTAATTGTCATGGGATTGATTATTTTACGTGAGAGTAAAAATATTGATTTATCCGAGACAGAAAAAGAAAAGGTGTATGCATATTTTGAAGCTTTAAGCGAGCTGTATAAAAATTCCATTGCAATTGACATGATAGAAGCATGTTTTGTTGATGATAGCAAATTTTATTTTGAAGATTTTCAAAATAAAATTTGGTTAAGTAATGAGCAAGAGTTGGGGTTGATTAAAGATTTTTATGATGTACTTTATATAAATGATTTTAAGTTACAAAACAATGACATGTTGTTGAAGTGTTCAAATATGCTTTTTAGGATTTCGATATATAGAGTGATAAGTAGTGAAATACTTCACAATATGGCTGCATTGAAATTGTGTTATGCAATAATAAAAAATGAAATTGTTTTAAAAACAGAAATACAGACTTTACTTGTATGTTTGCTAAAGCTTCAAGATGAGACGGTAATAAAACAAACAGATTCTGAACAAGAAGCTTTGTATAAATTAAGATGTCGAATAATATCTTGCAAGATTGCGAAAGAACTGTATGTAAGAGGAATAAAATCTGATATTGTAGATGGGTGGAAAAGAATTAGTGAGAATAAAAATGAATTTATAGAAATAAGAAATGTTGTTTTTGATACTACAGGAGATGAGTAAATATTATTGTTGAGCTCTTATACTGTATGACAATGACATGACATCCTAGAGACAATTAAGTATTGTTGAGAGCATACCATACGCTACTTGAAGAGAATGTGATAAGTGGAGTTGTTGAAAAAGAAAAGTGCATATGTTACTATTAAAATGGATATAATTCATGAGAAACAAAAGAATAATTAAAGTATAAAAAGCGTATATTTGGGGAAATATATAAGAGCAATATGTACGAGAAGGGAGACTGGAATGAATAAAAAATGGACACTCCATGTTGAAAATTTTGCAAAAATAAAAAGTGCGGATGTTACTATTGCACCGTTGATGTGTTTTGTGGGTGATAATAATAGTGGAAAAAGTTATTTAATGAGTATATTATGGGGGATTTTAACATTAGGAAAAGATATTTTTCCCAAGAAGCCTTCAGAAGCCAGAGTATATAAACAGTGTGAAGATTGGTTAAAAGCACATATCAATACAGAGATTGAATTATCTGAGAATGATATGGAACTATATATAAATTGGTTTAATGAATTGTTAAATACTCAAAAAAAGTCTTTAGTTAGAAAGATTTTTAATTACGATGTTGAGGTTGAAAAATTAAAGATTACTAATTATGAAAGAACTAAACCTATTAAAATTGTCTGGGAAAAATCAGGATCTAGATATTCTGTAACAAACAATTATATTAAATTTCCGGAAGTAGATTTACCTAATAGGGATGAGTTGCTTCGGATGAATGCGTATATTTGTTGGAATTTATTAATGGAGGGTATTGCTGCTCCACTATATACACCAATTGTAAAGGGAAGAAGAATTGGCGAGCCAATTTATCTTCCGGCTTCGAGAACAGGCTTTATGCTTACATACTCGCAGCTGATTGAAAATTCGTTACAAATTAGTTTTTCGGCAGAATTACATGAAAATACAAGTACTCTTACACTTCCATATGTAGATTTCTTACAGCTGATAACGAAGTTTGAAATTAATAAAAAAGATAGCAAAAAGTATTCAGGCATAATTGAATATATTGAAAAAAATATGACAAAAGGAAATTTGTCAGTAAAAAAAGATATGTTACCAGTTATCCAATATCAGCCGGAGGGAAGTGATAAAGAAATTCCATTGTATGTTGCATCATCTATTGTTTCGGAAATTTCACCATTACTTTTGGTACTGAAATCCGGCATTAATTTTAAAGCAATGATTATTGAAGAACCAGAAGCACATTTACATCCAGAGTTACAACAAAAAATGGCTAGACTGATTATTAATATGATGAATTTGGGTATACCGGTATGGATTACTACTCATAGCGATACCATTTTGCAACATATAAATAATATGATGAAATTAAAAAATCATGTACGAAGCAATGAGTTGCAGCAGGAATATGGATATAAAAAGGAAGATCTTCTTTCTAGAGAAGATATTCAAATGTATCAGTTTGTTACGGAAAATAGTGGGAAAACAAGATTGGTACCATTGGAGGCAACAAAATATGGATTTGTTGTTCCAACATTTAATAATGCTCTTGAAAAAATAGTTGAGGAAGTATACGCATTTCAGGAGGACTGATAAATGATTGAAGAACGGATACAGTATGGAATTGATAATTTTTTAGAAGATAATTTTTTCCTGCCCTTTAGCAATTCCTATTGTTTAGAGGAAAAAAGTGAGACAGGAAGAAGCAAATTGCACGTAGATGTACAAGGGGATAATTTATGTAGTGAGGATTATGACCATAAAGGAAAGTGCAATTTTCTTAAGAAAGAAAGTCCATTTAAATTAAGAAGAAGTGTTGATCATGTTTTGCTTCAAAAAAAGGAAGAGAAATGGATATTGCATCTTATTGAAATGAAGAGTAAGGTTGATAACAAAAAATGGCATGAAATAAAACAAAAAATACGTGCTAGTTATTTTAATGTTCGTGCATTGGAAGGGGTATTGGGAATACATATTGATGAGATTAGGACATATACAACGTATGAGAGTACTGGATTTTGGAATACAGATAGAAGTGAAGATCCTAAAATAATGGTTGCACCTTTAGGAAAACCAATGCCACCAGCACCAGAGAAAGAATGGGAAAATAATATTATTAGCGTAGATGTTGGCGCTGTGAGGAAGTTTCAACATGTTGCAGTTAAGATGCAGAGAACAGAAGAGGGAGATAAGCTAATAGGAAATTTGCGTATTTGCTGATTTGAGAATTCTCTGTACTGTTGCTTGCATAGAATGGATAATATTAAGTTTTGTGACAATAACGTTACATCCTCCCCACCCACTTTGTGACAATTATATAACGTCCTCTATACAGAAATATGCGGTTTTAAGCCATTTTCGTGGCAAAAAAGCCGCATATTTTTTGTAGCAATGACTTGACATCCCCGGGAGCACTATGTACAGCTCAGAGCATTCCAAAATGAGTTATACTGCATAGAGATTGATTTCAAAATCTACATCGGAGGCCGCATTTGGCAAATCAAAGACAACACAATTACTTTAATCTATGGTAAAAAAAGGTGTTGTAATGGTGGAAGGCAAGGGAAAAGGAACGAAATAGATTTTGAAATAGGTGCAAAAACACCCGCTGCGGACAGATATGCATAATATCTTCCGCAGCGGGTATTCGTATCATCGAGTCTGACTCAAATGTTACGATACATTTTTATCCACAGTTTTGTAAAAATTCAATTGCTTCATATACATTAGAAAATGTGACGCTCCTTGTATTTAACCATTGGTTTCTAACATCTGTATCATCTATTCCCGGCAGTCCATCTTGCAATAATGCTTTTACAGTTTTCTTTGAATTTTCTACAGCTTTTTGATAATTGACTGCAATCTTCTCTGTTGCCGCAGAATTTCCTTTTACGTAAGTTGGGATTAATTTTTTAACTTCATTAATAACCTTTTCCTTTTCAGGAACGGTAATGAGTTTCGGAGTATAGTATTTGTAATGCAACATAAACCAATACTCAATACATCCACTAGTCATTAGTAATCTTACCCGTATTCCTTGTTTTTTTCTCAAGTTACGAAGTTTCTTTATAATCGTAAACCTATCATTCCATTTTGGAATATCCTTTTCTTCTATATCATAAAAAAACCATATTTCATCTGTTACATCTATGCTGTTTTTATATTTGGGCGACTTTGAAAACTTTGCATCTGCTTCTTCAAACAGTCCTGTATCTGGTGGCCTTTTTAAAACAGCAACATCCGAGAAAGTCTTTTTTAAATAATCAGTGTATGCCTGTTCACTTTCACCTTCGCAAAATACATAGATTAGTGGTTTGGCAGATTTTACTTTACGAGGCATTATTCCACCTCCTCAATCTCAATATCAGGAGTTGCACCATATTTACCAAGCAAATATCCCTTTCTGATATTTTCTGTAGTTCTGGTACCTAATCCACTAATACTATAAAGTTCTGATATCCCATCTTCATTGCTTTTGTCTGCAAAGTACAACTGATCCTTACGCAGGATTTCCATATTCATAAGTTCCGTGTTATGAGTCGTAAAGATAAGCTGCGCTCCTTTTGGGTTAGACTGCTTACTCTGGAATTTTGCCACAACAAAATCTACCAACATTGGATGAAGTTCTTTTTCAATTTCATCAACGATAAGAACTCCGCCTTTTTTCAGTGCTGACTCGATTGCAGGTGCAATAGACATGAGTTTTCTGGTTCCGTCTGATTCATCCGATAATTCTAACGGGTATAAAACCGCTTCTCCATTAGCATTGATACCCTGATGTTTCGATATTGCTTTAACCTCATTCATTTTTAATCTTGTTTCTGAGTTGCTCGACGTATCTGCCAGAATATGCATAAACTGAATCAAGGCTGTTTTTATACCGTCTGGTATATTCTCGGGAAAACTTAGATTGTCCTTAATTTCCTTACTGTCAATTTCAAATTGCATACTTTCGATACCGAGATCCGCAGCTTTAGCATAATCCGAAATCGCCTGTAGCATATTGGCATCATTAGAATAATCCAACAGCTGTTTAGGAATATCTGAATAATCCCTTGAAAAATAAAGCAATTCCCGAAACCACTTCATTGCAGTTGCGCAAATAGCGTCATTCATTGTACAAGCCAACGAAAAGAACAACTGATTCGATGCAACGGTTTCGCTGATTAACTTTCTTTTTGCCTTTTCTTCTGTAAAAATAAATGATTGATTTTCTCTTTTAAAAACTAACGCTTTTTGTCCCTTTGGTGCGTGGTATAAATATTCTTTATATATCTTTTCCTTTGTTGCAGCAAAGGAATACCAGTATTTAATTCCGTCTAGAGTATAGATAAATTCAAATTCTGTTGGTTCATCTTCAGAATAATCATTTAAAGCAAATGGTATTACTGGTATTTTTGCGTTTTCGTGCTGTGTTCTTTGTGCATTTTTAATGAATTGCACAGCCAGCCAAAACGCCCGGATTACATTACTTTTACCTCCACCATTTTTTCCATATATAGCAACGCTCGGTAATAAGTTCAACGAACCATATGAAATCAAGCTCTTTTTGAAGGGGCCAAGCCCCGTTGCTTCCATAGATAGCGTCGCCTCATCACGAAATGATCTATAATTCTTGAACCTGAATTCTATCAACATAATTATCCCTCCAAATTCATTTTCTATTAGTATATACTTATTTCATAATATATTCAAATAATATTATCGAATAATGTGATATTTTTGCTTTGATTTCGAATATAATTCGACAATCATCCGGATGATTCGATGTGATTTTCGAAAATTTATAAAACATCCGCTGTGGACAGATATGCATAATATCTTCCGCAGCGGGTATTTTATTTATACAGAGATATTTTAGAAATCATGCCCATGGCAGGAACGATAGGACGATAACTGTCTGATATTTTACTTGCGTGAAAGAGCAGAGTATAATATAATAAAAAGAACAAATAGTTCTAAAATGACAGAGAAAAAATCCATCCGCGCAGCTAAAAAACGCCGGATGGACCATTCACGTACAGAGATTTCGCAGATTGTTTTAATCTGCGAAATGGGCACCGGAAACGTGCATGAGATCAAAGGTTAAGAAATGATCCGACCACTGATCTGACCATTTATAGAAGAGATAGAAGAAAGCGAATCCAGAATGTTCCGCTTGGTATCCATAGATGGATGGACATATTTATTCAAAGTGATATTTACATTAGAATGGCCAAGCATTTCGCTGACACTCTTGACATCAGCCCCATTGCTGATACAGTTTGTCGCAAATGTATGGCGCAGTGCGTGAAAGTGAGACTTCTTTATATATGATTTATCCAGATAAGAATAAAACTTGTACTGATAAGTACGGGGTTCCATCGGGGAAAATTTATTTAACACATAAACCCCATCATCCTTACAAGAGAGAAGAAGTGGAAAGAGAAATTCCGGAATCGGGATCTCGCGGACAGAGCAGAGCGTTTTGGGAGGTCCCTCATACAGAATCGTTTTCCGATCCTCCTGCCCGACCTGAATCCTCTGGACAGTCCTGTTAATATGAATTGTTTTTCTCTGGAAGTCGATATCTTCCCACTTTAAGGCACAGATTTCCCCGAGTCTCAGTCCCATATACAGGCATATCAGAATGCCAAGCTTACAGGAATCAAGATCTGAGAGCAGATAGCGGCATAGCTTCTGCTGGTCTGTAGCATTTATTGTCTGCACGGGTTTGGGAACTGTCCGCAGCTTTTCTGTTTTTAAATGAATTTTCGAGGTGCCGCAGTATCGGTTTCCATAAGATAAAATCTGATTCAGTACACAGTAGATACTTTTATATAGACTGGCGGATATCTCCTTTGGCAGGGCTTTCTCTATGATTTCCAGGCTGATTTCGTCTGCTGTCAGACTGCCAAAAATATCCCGGATATGCATGACATAGATGTTGGCATATTTTCTGTAGGTGGAGTACTTGCGATTATCCTTAATATAGATAAGCCACAACTGACCGATTTCATCAAGACTCATATCAGCACTGCCGTTTAGGGGAGCTGTATGCTCTTTTTGGGAGAGCAGAGTAATCTCAGATTCTTTCTTGCTGTTAAAGAGTTTCTGTTTTACTTCATTATAAGAAGAGGCATATACGGAACGATATTTTTTGCTTCCATTTATATAGATCAGATATCGGCCTTCCCATCTGCCGTCACTTCTTTTTCGTATGTTTTCTCCTCGTCTTGCCAAAATATAAAACTCCTTTCTATGGCTCCTGACCACGATTCTGACCCGTAATGGAGATACTTTCCAGCAGTCAGATTGATTTTCTTACAAAAAGCACTAAATAAATTGGTCAGTTTATGTTATAATGTACTAAATAAATAGCCATTTATTGACAAAATAGCTTAATCAGCATATTATATTAGCAGTGATTTGATAAGAAATTTAATAAAATTGGGGAGGTTGGCGCGTATGTGCCCATTTCGCAGATTAAAACAATCTGCGAAATCTGAATTCCTCTTTTTGTGTACTTTGGAGGAATGCCGAAATGAGCATACATCTTTTCAAACACAATCAGGAAGCATATAACTCAGTTACCGCCATGCTTGAGCGGGAGAAAATGGCAGCAATCATCCATCCCACAGGCACAGGGAAATCCCTGATCGCATTTAAGCTGGCAGAGGAACATCCATCAGAGAAATTTCTATGGCTTTCGCCAAGTGAATATATCTATCAGACACAGCTGGAGAATCTCGGAATGGAATTTGATAACATCCAGTTCATGTCCTACAGCCGTCTGATGAAGAACGAAGACAGCATCGAAATCCTGCATCCGGATTACATCATCCTGGATGAATTTCATCGCTGTGGTGCCGCAGAATGGGGCAAAAGCGTCAGGAAACTTCTGACCGTCTGTCCAGATGCGAAGAGACTCGGGCTGTCCGCGACCAATATCCGCTATCTGGACAACCAGAGAAATATGGCAGAGGAGATTTTTGATGGAAAGATCGCATCTGAGATGACACTCGGAGAAGCTATCGTCCGGGGAATACTCCCGGAACCGAAATATGTGATTGCCATGTATTCGTATAAGAAAGAACTGGATCAGTTAAAGAAAAGAATCCAGGCATTATCGAATCAGGGCCTCATCACAGAGAACCAGAAACTGCTTGAGCAGCTGCGCCGCGCACTGGAACAGGCAGAAGGACTGGACATTGTGTTTGAGAAGCACATGGAAAAGAAAAATGGAAAATATATCGTCTTTTGTTCCGGTAAAGAACATATGGACGAAATGAAAGAGCAGGTCAGTACGTGGTTTCGCCGGGTAGACCGCGAGCCGCGGATCTATACAGCGTTTTATAACGATACTGCTACAGACAGAGAATTCAGGGAATTTAAGAAGGATAACAGTGCACATCTGAAGCTTCTTTTCTGCATTGATATGCTCAATGAAGGGGTTCATGTGGATGATGTGGATGGTGTGATTCTTCTGCGTCCGACGGTGTCGCCGATCATTTATCTTCAGCAGATCGGGCGTGCATTGTCAGCGGGCAGCGGGAAGACACCGGTTATTTTTGACCTGGTTAATAATTTTGACAGTCTTTCTTGTATTGACTGTCTGAAGAAAGAAATGGAAGAAGCATTTGTGCTGTTTCCGACGACGTATGGGAAGGGGCTTCGCTTTAGTGAGCGTTTCCACATTACGGATGAGACGAAGGACTGCAGGATGCTTTTCCAGAAACTGCAGACGAATTTAAGTTCCGCCTGGGAGACCTATTATATTGCTGCAAGGCAGTATTACCGGGAGAAGGGGAATCTGAAAGTTCCGAAGAGTTATCTGACGCAGACAGGGCTTACGCTTGGAAGCTGGATTCAGACGCAGCGCAGGGTCCGTGCAGGTTCGGTGACCGGGAATCTGAGTGAGGAGAAGGTCAGGAAGCTGGATGAGATCGGGATGGTCTGGGACAGTAAGGACCAGAGCTGGAATGAGGCGTTGAGAGAATTGCAGGCTTATTATAAGGAGCATGGGAATCTGGATGTTAAGGCTAGATATGTGACGGAGAATGGGTTCAGGCTTGGGAGATGGGTCTGTAATTTGAGGACGAAGGTGAAGAATAAGGGACTGGATCAGGCGCTGACGAAGGAACAGCAGGGAGAGCTGGAGAAGTTGGGGATGATCTGGGACCGGAATGGGGAGAAATGGGAAGAGTATTTCCGGGAGGCACAAGGGTATTATCTGGAGCATGGGAATCTGGAGGTCCCGGTGAAGTATGTGACGGAGAATGGGGTGCCGCTGGGTAGATGGCTGTCAGATATCAGCAGCCAGATATCTGAAGGTAGCTCGCGCTGTGTCCCGCTTTCCGATGACCAGTTGGAACGCCTCAAGAGCATTGGCTTTAAGCAGGAAAAAAAGACAGCCAGACAATGGAATGAGAAATATGAGCTGGCAAAGAATTATTACGAAATACATGGACATCTGAATGTTCCGCTGTCGTACTGCGTAAACGATGTGAAGCTGGGAAGATGGATATCCAATATAAGGTCCAAACGGAAACATCCGGGATCCAGCGGAATGGTATTAAGCCAGGACAGGATAAGACAGCTGGACAATATAGGTATGAACTGGAAATAGGAAGAGAAAAAGAACACGGAAAAAAGAAAAATATTTACAGGAGTCAGGTATGTACAGAAAAAAAAGAAAAAGCTGGACAAAGCATATTGATTTTATGCTATTAGATGTTTTGTGCATGCAGTTTGCATTTATCATTTCTTATATAATCCGTTTTGGGACGGACAATCCTTATACGGATGGTGATTACAGAACCCTTGCGATTGCATTTCTTTTTATCGATTTCTTTGTGGAAATCGTATCAGATTCTTTCAAAAATGTTCTGAAGAGAGGTTATTTCGATGAGTTTATTGCAACATGCAGACATGTAATCCTGGTAGAACTGATCGTAACATTCTACTTATTTACAACACAGACAGGAAGCTTTTATTCAAGGCTCTCTTATTACATTATGGTTCCGTTTTATATAGTCACAGACTATGCGGCCAGAGTGATATGGAAAAAAATTCTTCAGAAAATCGGATTCAATTCAGCAAAAAAATCACTTTTGATCATAGCACCGGAAAAAATCCTCAGGGAGACCCTTCAGATCGTATCAGCAGACAGACGCGGTTATGCAAAGGTAACCGCAGTCTCTCTGGACACAGACCTTAAGGGGAAAAACATCTGTGGGATTCCCATTGTTGCAGACAGGGATGGGATTATCGAATATGCCTGCGGAGAGTGGGTGGATGAAGTGTTTATCCCGCCATGCGCAGAAAGCGAATACCCCAATGAGCTTGTAGGGGCTTTCCTGGAGATGGGAATAGCAGTACATACAGGAATCGCGAAATCCGGATCCTTCCCTACAGGATGCCAGCAGGTAGAGAAAATTGGCGTATATACAGTTATTACCACAAGTATGAACTATGCGGAGTCATCAAAACTTCTGGTGAAACGTCTGATGGACATTGCAGGCGGCCTGGTCGGATGTCTGATCACCCTGCTGATCACCATAATTGTGGGACCAATGATCTACATCAGTTCACCTGGACCGATCTTCTTTGCACAGGAAAGAATCGGACGAAACGGAAGGAAATTCAAAATGTATAAATTCCGAAGCATGTATATGGATGCCGAAGAGCGGAAAAAAGAACTTATGAACCAGAACAAAATCAGCGACGGACTGATGTTCAAGATGGATTTTGACCCGAGGATCATCGGGAATAAGATCCTGCCTGACGGAACCAGAAAGACAGGGATCGGACAGTTTATCAGGAAGACAAGCCTGGATGAATTTCCACAGTTTATCAATATCCTGCTGGGAGATATGAGTCTGGTAGGCACCAGACCACCTACAGTAGATGAGTGGGAATTATACGAACCGCACCATAGAGCGAGAATGTCCTTTCGCCCCGGTCTCACAGGAATGTGGCAGGTCAGCGGCAGAAGCAATATAACGGACTTCGAAGAAGTGGTGAAGCTGGATACGCAATATATCAGTGAGTGGAGTTTGAGGTTGGATATGAAGATATTGTGGCAGACGGTTTGGAGTGTGTTTAAGAGTGATGGGGCGATGTGAGAATGGGGTTATGCCGTTCAGAATAATGTCTACTCAACAAACTGTATTGACGTAGCATAGTCAAAAAGAACCTGTTTTGCACACTGTATGGAAGATTAAAACTAGCTATAGCTGATGTGTAGATAGAAAATTAGAGGATATGCCCGATGAGGGCTGGAGGAGTAAATGAATTATGGATATTAAAAAGGAATACGAACGCTGGCTGGAAAATGCCACCGCCGATGCCGATGTAGTGGCAGAGCTGAAAACGCTAGATGATGCCAAAATCGAGGACGCGTTCTATCGTGACCTTGCCTTTGGTACGGGCGGTCTGCGTGGTGTGATTGGTGCGGGCACGAACCGTATGAACATTTATACAGTGGCAAAAGCTTCTCAGGGTCTGGCTGACTATCTGAAGAAGAACTATGCCGAGCCGTCCGTGGCCATCGGTTATGACAGCCGTATCAAGAGCGATGTGTTTGTAAAGGTTGCCGCCGGGGTGTTTGCGGCTAATGGCATCAAGGTGAATATCTGGCCTGTTCTGATGCCTGTTCCTACCGTGTCCTTTGCGACCCGCTATCTGCACACCTGTGCCGGTGTCATGGTGACCGCTTCCCACAATCCCAGCAAGTATAACGGCTATAAGGTCTACGGCGCAGATGGTTGCCAGATCACCACCGAGGCTGCTGCGGAAATCCTTGCCGAGATTGAGAAGTTGGACATCTTTGCAGATGTTAAGACTAGTGATTTTGACGCAGGCGTGGCAAACGGCAGTATCCAATACATCCCAGATGAGGTCTACACCGCATTCGTGGAGCAAGTTAAGAGCCAATCTGTTCTGTTTGGCGAAGAGGTAAACAAGAACGTAGCTATCGTGTACAGTCCGCTGAACGGCACCGGTCTGAAGCCCGTGACCCGCACGCTGAAGGAGATGGGCTACACCAACATCACGGTTGTCAAAGAACAGGAGCAGCCGGATGGAAATTTCCCGACCTGCCCGTATCCCAACCCGGAGATCAAGGAGGCTATGGCACTGGGCATGGAGTATGCCAAGAAGTGCAACGCCGACCTGCTGCTGGCTACCGATCCCGACTGTGACCGTGTGGGTATCGCCGTCAAGAACAAGGCAGGAGAGTACGAGCTGCTGACCGGCAACCAGACAGGTATGCTGTTGCTCGACTACATTTGCAGCCAGCGTGTCAAGCACGGCAAGATGCCTTCTGACCCCGTTATGGTTAAGACAATTGTCACGATGGATATGGGCGAGCAGATTGCTACCCACTACGGTCTGCGCACCATCAATGTGCTGACCGGCTTCAAGTTCATCGGTGAGCAGATTGGCAAGCTGGAACAGCAGGGCAAAGCGGACAGCTATGTCTTCGGCTTTGAGGAAAGCTACGGCTACCTGACAGGTTCCTATGTCCGCGACAAGGACGGCGTAGACGGTGCCTATATGATCTGCGAGATGTTCAGCTACTATGCGACCAAGGGCATCAGCCTGCTGGATAAGCTGGACGAGTTGTACAAGACCTACGGTTACTGCCTAAACACCCTGCACAGCTATGAGTTCGACGGCAGCGCCGGTTTTGCCAAGATGCAGAGCATCATGCAGGCATTCCGGGGCGATATCAAGGAGTTTGGCGGCAAGAAAGCTGTTAAACTGCTGGACTACGCACCCGGTCTGGATGGCCTGCCGAAGTCCGATGTACTTAAGTTCCGTCTGGAAGATAACTGCTCCATCGTGGTGCGTCCTTCCGGTACTGAGCCGAAGCTCAAGACCTATATCTCTGTTAGCGCAGAGAATAAGGAAGCCGCCGAAAAGGTGGAAGCAGATATCTGCAAGAGTGCTGAAGAGTACTTGAAGTAAAGATAGAGGAGAAAAAATATGAATATTATTTTACTTTCTGGTGGTTCTGGTAAGCGTCTTTGGCCCCTTTCCAATGATGTGCGCAGCAAGCAGTTTATCAAGCTGTTCAAGGACGGCGAAAACTACGAATCAATGGTACAGCGTGTCTATCGGCAGATTACAACGGTAGACCCTGACGCAAAGATTAGCATTGCTACATCGAAATCTCAGGCAAGTGCTATCAAAAACCAGCTGGGTGAGAAAGCCTCTATTTGTGTAGAGCCTTGCCGTCGTGATACTTTCCCTGCCATCGCATTGGCTGCAGCTTATCTCCATGATGAACTGGGCGTGGCAGAGGATGAGGCTGTTGTTGTATGCCCGGTTGACCCTTATGCTGATAATACCTATTACGAAGCTGTCAAGACTCTGCAGGAACTGGCAGAGCAGGGCGGTGCAAATCTGACACTGATGGGTATTGAACCAACGGTGCCAAGTGAGAAATATGGCTATATTATCCCGGAAAGCGGCGAAAACGTCAGCAAGGTCAAGGAGTTCAAGGAAAAGCCGGATAAAGAAACAGCTAAGAAGTATCTGGCTCAGAGTGCACTGTGGAACGCCGGTATCTTTGCATTCAAGCTGGGGTATCTGCTGGATAAAGCACACAGTATGATTGACTTCGAGGATTACCGTGACCTGTTCAACAAGTACGATACTCTGACTAAGATCAGCTTCGACTATGCCGTGGTCGAGAAAGAGTCCAGCATTCAGGTTCTGCGTTACAGCGGAGATTGGAAGGATGTCGGCACCTGGAACATGATGGCCGAGGTCATGGCAGATAAGACCAAGGGCAAGGCCATTTTGGATGAAACTTGCGAGAACACAAATGTGGTGAATGAGCTGAATATTCCAATTCTCTGCATGGGTTGTAAAGATCTTATCGTTGCAGCGAGTGGTGATGGCATCCTGATTTCAGATAAAGAACGCAGCGGTAAAATGAAACCTTATGTGGAAAAAATCGAGACCGAGGCGATGTATGCTGAGAAGTCTTGGGGCACTTATACAGTTATCGATGTGCAACCTGGCTCTATGACAGTCAAAGTTTCTATGAGAGCTGGCGAGCACATGACCTACCATATGCATAATTACCGTGAGGAAGTATGGACTGTCGTTTCTGGTAAAGGTAAGGCAATCGTTGACGGTATGGAGCAGGTACTGCGCACTGGTGATGTAATTACCATTGCGGCGGGCTGCAAGCACACTGTTGAGGCTATCACTGCATTGGATATGATCGAGGTTCAGCTTGGAGAGGAGATTAGTGTCGCAGATAAGATTAAATTTCCGATGGAATAAAAAGCAGTGGGAGACAGAGTAATGGAAATCATGAAATTGAGTCCGACCGGAAAGGATTATCTGTGGGGTGGTACTCGACTTCGGGAAGAATACGGAAAGAAAATAGATTTAACACCATTAGCAGAAACTTGGGAATGTTCGGTTCATCCGGACGGACCAAGTTATGTGGCAAATGGTACATATAAAGAAAAAACCCTGGCTGAAGTGCTGAAAGCGCATCCAGAATATCTTGGCACAAAAGTTAAAAATGGTGAGCTCCCAGTATTGGTTAAGTTCATTGATGCTAAGAAAGATCTCTCAGTTCAAGTTCATCCGAGCGATGAATATGCAAGAGAGCATGAAGATGACAACGGCAAGACTGAGATGTGGTATGTCATTGATGCTGATGAGGATGCAAGTCTTATATACGGATTTCAGCATGAGGTGACGGAAGAACTTCTTTGGAAAGCGGTCGGAACTGGAACGTTGGATAAGCATCTGCAAAAGGTTCCAGTCCAGAAGGGCGATACCTACTTTGTTCCAGCGGGTATAGTGCATGGTATTGGCAAAGGGATTTTGGTGGCTGAAATCCAGGAAAGCTCCAATGTAACCTACCGCGTTTATGACTATGACCGTGTGGATAAGAACGGCCAGAAGAGAGAATTGCATTTCGATAAGGCTGTTCAGGTCATGAACATGGATGTGGCACCGGATGTGAGTCAGAAACCGAGGATGGTGAAGTATTATTCTGGTTGCTCTCGTGAATTGCTCTGCCGTTGCAAGTACTTTGAAACGGAGCGGATTCAGGTCACAAAGGGCTTTGCTTTTTCTGTGATGGACACTTCTTTTCAGGTGCTGATGTGTTTGAATGGCTACGGTGAAGTGCAGACGATGGATGCTGAGCAGAAGCCGATGCGATTCAGAAAAGGCGAAACACTGTTTTTACCTGCAGGACTGGGCAGATGCTTGGTTGTTGGTGATGCAGAACTGATTAAAGTTCGGTGCTGAAAATTGGTAGAGAATGGGAAACCATTTCTTATAAAGAAAAGGAGTTATTAAGATGAACATTAGTATTTTTGGTTTGGGTTATGTTGGCTGTGTTGGCGCTGCTTGCTGTGCGAAACTTGGACATCATGTAATCGGTAACGATGTGTCCGAAAACAAGGTGAATCTTATCAATCAGGGTCGCCCGACTATCATTGAGGCAGAAATTGATGAGCTGTGCAAAGAGGCTCACGATAAAGGACTGCTCGAAGCTACAATGGACTATCATTATGCAGTACATAACTCTGAAATTTCTTTTATCGTTGTTGGAACACCAAGCAGTAAGGAAGGGCACCTGAATCTGAATTATATATATGGGGTTGCCCGTGAGATTGGCGAGGCATTAAAAGACAAAGATTCTTTCCACGTTATTGCTATCCGCAGCACGGTTCTTCCGGGGACGAATAAGAAGGTCGGAGAGATTATAGAAGAGTCATCTGGCAAAAAGAGAAATGTTGATTTCGCGGTTGTATCCAATCCGGAGTTTCTTCGTGAAGGTACAGCAGTTAAAGACTATTTGAATCCGCCGCTTACTCTGATTGGTACGGACAATGAGAAAGCTGAAGCTATGTTCCGTGAGCTGTATAAGGATATCCCCGGCGAGTTTATTGCCACAGACATTGAAGTTGCAGAAATCATGAAGTATGTAAACAACACATACCACGCTTTAAAGATTGTATTCGGCAATGAGGTGGGAAATATCTGCAAGGGTCTAGGCATTGACAGCCACAAGGTTATGGAGATTTTCTGTAAGGACAAGCAACTGAACATTTCTCCGTATTATTTCAAGCCTGGTTTTGCTTACGGCGGTTCATGCCTGCCCAAGGATTCTAAGGCACTGCGTACTTTGGCGCATGACTTGTATGTAGATGCTCCGGTTATCATGGCGATTGACCAGAGCAATGAGATTCAGAAGAAAAATGCCATAGATATTATCGAAAGCAAGGGCAAAAGAAAAATCGGTATTCTTGGATTAAGTTTTAAGTCCGGCACAGATGACCTTCGCTGCAGCCCAATCGTAGACGTTGCAGAAGCGCTTCTTGGTAAAGGATATGAGATTCACATCTATGATAAAAATGTGCGTGTGTCTCAGCTGACGGGTACGAATGCTGATTTTATCGCTGCAAAACTTCCGCATCTGCATGACATCATTACAGATGACCTTGATGCAGTATGCTCCGAGTGTGATGTGCTTGTCATCACCAATAAGGAAAAAGAGTTTTCAGATGTTTCTGCGAAATACCCGCATAAGGCCATTGTTGATCTGGTGCGTCAGTTTAAAGAAATAGATTACGAAGGCAATTATGAAGGAATTAGCTGGGGTAATATAAACGGAAACCCGGCGCAGAATGATGAACTTGTGAAGGATATGGCGAAGACAGAGTTTTGAGTTTGCCTTGAGGAATATGAGCAATGGATAAGTTTAGATATGATTACTACAGGATAACTGGACAAAAATTTTCCGTGGGGGGGGTACTGAAAGTACTCTTCAATCATGAATTGTTGTTCTTGTATGCGCTGCGAAAATTAGAAAAGGGGAAGCACAATCCAATTTATAAGGCTCTGCGGAGGCATCTTAGGAATAAGTATGGGCTAGAGATTGACTCATTTAAAATTGGTAAAGGTCTGTGCATAGTGCATCCTTATAATATAACTGTCTCAAGTCAAGCTGTCATTGGCGAATGCTGCAACCTGCATAAAGGAGTAACGATAGGTAGAGAAAACCGAGGACAAAGACAAGGCGCTCCTGTTATAGGTGATAAAGTCTGGATAGGAATCAATGCAACAGTTGTAGGCAATATAAAAATTGGAAACGATGTGATGATTGCTCCGAACGCATTTGTAAATTGTGATATTCCAGATCATTCGATTGTCGTTGGAAATCCATGTAGTATATATAGAAAAGAGAATGCAACTGAGGATTATATCATAAGATATGATTTGTAGAGGAACATAAGGTATGAAAAATAAAACAATAGTTACTTCAAGAAGCGTTGCAACTATTTTGGTGTTGCTTGGTTATTGCTTCTACGGATTCGGGGAGTGGAACTTTGATTTAAAGGCTTCTTGACTTGCCTCGATTCTTTCAGAGTACATATATAGCTTTCACATGGCTCTTTTTATGCTTTTGTCTGGTTTTGTATTTGCATTAGCATACTCAAATAAAGAATTGTGCCTTACAAAATTCATAAAAACAGGATGCTGCGTTTGATTTGATTGTTCCACTCTTATGTATCAAATATTTAGTGTGGAATCCGATAAATTTACTTATTGGGAATTATAACTTGTCCGATAAATCAAACTTGTTGATAGAGTTGGGTCATTTATGGTACTTGGCTGTTTTGTTTGTTATACCAGTAGGGATGTATGTCTTATTGATACTTGACACCAATATCAAAACAACCAGATTGCGTCAGGTGTTTTATATAGCGGTAGTTTTCATGAGTATACTAATATCGAGTGCCGCAGATATACTTCCGTCTTTCGGAAAGTCGATGATTGTTTCTTTATATAGATATCAGTTCTTCTTTTTAGTAGGTTATATTGTTCAAAAGAAGAATATATTGGAGCACACAAGCAAAACCTGGGTATTCGTTTTATTTTTAATAGCTCATTTACTGCTTTTTGGCTATAGCCTTTCGTTAGATGACTATGGCAATATTTATAGAAATTTACTTGGATTGTTCGGTAGCGGATTTTGGCTTTGCTTATGCCAGGGTATTTCAAAGTGTAGGGGTAAGGTAGATGCTGTATTAAATTTTATAGATATCTACAGCATGGGCATTTATTTATTCCATCTTCCGATTATTTATTTGCTGCTTGGGACGACTAAAGTAAGCAATATGCCGACAATTGCTTTAATACTGGTGTTATTTATTGTTGGTCTTGTGGGAAGTGTTTTTATCACATTCCTTTTACGGAAAATTAAACTACAGAAGTTGATTGGAGAAAAATAAAAAAGGAGTTTTGGCATGGCAGATATTGCTTGGTTAATGCGTCGCCTAAAAGCGATGAGTATACCGGAAGTCGCATGGCGGTTGTTTCAAAAACAAATACAGAAAAGCGAAGAGAAGCGATTCCGCTCTAATAAATACTCGGTTGTGGATGAGCTGTTCGACAAGAAGATGGAAGGCTTGAGTTTGGATGCGGATAAAATGCATTTAAATCTTGAGAACAGACAGTATTCCTTGGAGACATCTATACCGCTCCTTGGTGGTTACGATTATGGAATGTATAAGGAAGCCTGGTCAGCCGGATTCCAGACGGAGAACGAGTGGACGGACACATTTTCCTATTCCCTTGAATACAAGCAGAGAGATGATATCGGTGATGCTCGCACAAACTGGGAACTGAATAGGCATTTTCAGTTTGCTCTACTTGCGAAAGATTACTATGCAAGCGGTGAAAAGAAGTATTTGAGTGAGCTGACCACGCTTTTTGAAGACTGGAATCAGAAAAATCCATTCCTTTGGGGCATCTCATGGACAAGCGTCATGGAAGTAGCCATCCGTTGTAGCAACTGGTGTTATACATATTGTTTTCTTGCAAAGTCAAATGATGTTCCGAAAGAAACGCTTACACAGCTACAGACCGGAATACTGAATATGACGGACTATATTGAAAATCATTATTCAAGGTATTCTTCTGCAAACAATCATCTGATTGTTGAGGCATATGCAATCGGCCAGAGTGGTGTGCTGTTTGGAAATCAGAAATGGATTGACTTGGCTGTTTCTATTTTGAGCAGAGAGTTTCCAATTCAGAACTATTCAGATGGTATCAACAAAGAATTATCTCTTCACTATCAGTCATTCTACATGGAAGCAGTTGGATTGGTGATGCGGTTGCTGTTAAAGAATGATATAAGTGTTCCGGAGAGTTGGTATACATGGCTTTCTAAGATGTCAGAATATCTCGCTACTTGTGTAGGGAAGCACGGTGAGATCATCGAGTTCGGTGATAACGATGAGGGGAAGATTCTTGACCTTTGTGGCGGCTTCGACCATTACCATTATGTGCTTGGTTTGATAAGCTGTTTACTTGATAACGAGTATACAGACGTTAGTGAGTGCTGTGAAAATCTGAAGTGGCTGTTCACGGAAGAAGAAAGAGTGGCAGTCTGTAAAAAGGATAGATACATTCCTAAGAAAAGTGCCTGTTACAAAGAAGGCGGCAACACAATTCTTCGTAGTGAAGATGAGAGGATTCTAATAGGAATTGACCATGCGGCACTTGGGTTTGGAAGCATTGCAGCTCACGGTCACGCGGATGCACTGAGTTTTCAGATGTGTGTAGATGGACAGCCAATTTTTGTAGACCCCGGCACATACATATACCACTGTGATATAAAGAATAGAAATGCATTCCGCAGAACTGAAAACCACAACACCGTTTGTATTGGGGGAAAAGACCAGTCGGAAATGCTTGGAGCTTTCTTGTGGGGGAAGAGAGCGGAGTGCCAGCTTGTTGCTTACGAAGAAGATACAGAAAGTGTGAAGATAAAGGCAAGCCATGATGGATATTCGCCAATAATACACACAAGGACTTATATATTTAATCATAAGGATGATTTGATTATTACTGATGAAATAACAGCTGAGTCAGATATTGTTGCAAATTTCCTATTGACTCCGGGTATAATAGTCAGGTTGTCGGAAAATGAAGCGCATGTTTCTGTGAAAAATGTAAATGTGGTAATGAAGATTAGCTGCGATAAAAAATGTGAGGTAAGGATAGTCGATAAGCCGTATTCGAGTAAATATGGGGTATACGAAACTTCAAAATGCATAGACATTGAAACTGCGGCAAAAAAACTGGAAGTAAGGATAAAGATTGAGGAGAGATAGTATGAACATAAAAAGCCGAAAGGTACTGATCATTGTTGAAAATCTGCCTGTTCCGTTTGATACGCGAGTATGGCAAGAAGCTACCACACTGGTAGCTAACGGATACACAGTTTCAGTTATCTGCCCAAAAGGTAAGGGCTATTCTGAAGAAAGGGAAACACTGGATGGTGTTCATATTTTTCGTCATGATTTGCCGGAAGAAGGCAACGGAGCTGTCGGTTACTTAAAAGAATACACAAGTGCCTTGCGTGAAGAACTTCGTCTTGCAAAACAGATTTACAAGGAAATCGGATTTGATGTAATTCACGGCTGCAACCCACCGGATGATATCTATATGGTAGCGAAACACTTCAAGAAGTACGGTGTAAAGTACGTATTTGACCATCATGACATATGCCCGGAGCTTTTTGAAGCAAAGTTTGGAAAGACGAGTGGTCCATTGTATTTCAGCCAGATATGGCTTGAGCGACAGACTTATAAACACTGTACGTTTGCTTTTGTTACAAACGAGAGCTATAAAAAAATTGCTATAGAACGGGGTAAAATGGCTCCAGAGAGGGTGATTGTCCTCCGCAGCGGGCCGAAGCTTGAAAGAATGAAAATCATACCGCCCGTTGAAAGCATTAAACGCGGCTATAAGTACATGGTAGGCTACGTTGGTGTAATCGGACAGCAGGAGGGCGTTGAGCATCTGCTTGAGGCAGCCAAGTATATCAAAGAGCATGAGAACAATGTTTTCTGGGGTATTGTCGGCGGTGGTCCACATCTGGAAGCATTGAAACAGCAGGCTCATGAAATGGGACTTGACGATTGTGTGGAATTTATAGGACGGGCGCCAGATCAGCAGTTGCTGGAGTACCTGAACACTGCAGATGTTTGCGTTAACAGCGATACATATAATAGTATGAATGATAAGAGTACCATGAACAAGATTCTCGAATACATGGCACTTGGAAAGCCGATTGTTCAATTCGATCTTACTGAGGGAAGGTATTCCGCACAGGAAGCATCAGTGTACGCTGAAAATAACAATGCTGAGGACATGGCAAAGAAGATTATAGAGTTGCTGAATGACCCGGAAAAGCGTAAACATATGGGTGAGTACGGCAGAAATCGGGTTGTGAATGAATTGAGTTGGGAACATACCAGTAAGGCCCTTTTGGAAGGGTATGAGAAGTTCTTTACCGGAAAGTTTGATTAAACAGTTACCATGCAAATGCTAATTACAATAGTTAGATATTAGCAAGAAGTTCCGAAAGGATAATTCAGAATGAACACTGATGCTTTGAAAAAGATATATGAAGGGTTACCGTATGCATTTAAGGCGCCTTTTAGTAGTTTCATACGAAATAGAATAACTGGAAATAAGGTGTACCTAGAACAATATAGCAAACTTGAAAAGTTGGATGATATGTCTATAGATGAGCAGGAGAAAGAACAACAGCAATTGCTCAGGGACACTTTGATTCATGCATATGAACACACCAAGTACTATCATGAATTATTCGACAAAATTGAGTTTGATCCGTATGGATTTCATAATGTCATAGAGATAAAGAGAATTCCGGTTTTAACAAAAGATGTCTTAAAATCAAATTTTGAGGATTTATGTGCAGATGATGTAAGTAGTAGTTATACTGTGGCAACCGGTGGAACAAGTGGAAGCCCCACTACAGTTCAGATGAGTAATGAAGCTTACTATAGAGAGCAGGCATTTATATACCATTTTTGGTCTAAATTCGGCTATGATTACAAAAAAAGCAGACTTGCAACCTTCCGTGGGGTGAAGATGGGAGATAAGATTTGCGAAATTAATCCCATGTACCAGGAAATCAGAATGAATCCGTTCCTGATGAATAGGAACAATATCAGTGATTATTGGAAAAAAATAAATAAGTACGGGGCAGATTTTATCTATGGTTACCCTTCAGCAATTTATAATTTTTGCAAGTTAGCAAATCAGGCTTGTATAAAATTGAAGGGAGCTTTTAAGGCGGTATTACTAATTTCCGAGAACCTTTATCCTTTCCAAGAGGAAGTAATTAGGGAAAGCCTTGATTGTCCAATTGCCATGTTTTACGGGCATTCGGAGCGAGCTGTTTTTGGTGAAAAGATAGACAAAGGATATGTGTTTAACCCATTATACGGTTTCACCGAGATAAGCAAGAATAACGAGCCAATTGTCACAGGGTTTATTAATAAAAAGATGCCTCTTATACGTTATCTTGTGGATGATACGGTAAGGCCAATTGATGACGGTGAGTATGAAGTAGAAGGACATAGAGATTCATCGGTGATATATGGAAAAGATGGCTCTGAACTGAGGGCTTCTCTGGTTGATTTTCATGGAATTCTGTCACAGCAGATTGGTTCGTTTCAGTTAGTGCAGGATGTACCAGGTGAGCTTCTAATCAGAGTAATAAACGAAAATAAGAGAACACAGCAAGAAATTGAGAATATTCGATGCGAATGCGAGTCCCGATTAGGAAGCCAGTTTAGGGTTATGATAGATGAAGTTGATGCACTTGAAACAAGTCAATCGTCAACCAGAAAATATAAGTTACTGATTCAGAATTGTGTGGGGGGGGAGTAATCCTCGGTAAACAGTATACCATTGTTGGTCATCGTGATTCAGAAGTCTTGTATGGACTTAATGGAGAAGAAATTTCTGCTGCGGCGATTAATTTCCATGATCGTACATTTGAGAAGGTAGAAGCATATCAGTTTATACAGGAAAAAAAAGGTAAGTGTATTCTTTATATTAAAACGGAAAGCAAGTTGGATGCAAAGGAATTTGAGACTATTGAACGTAGTGTGAATTACAAATTAGGTGCAGCAATACAGTGTGATATAAAAGAAACCGATCAGATTTGTTGTTCTGGTAGAGGAAAATATCGAATGATTATACAGAGAATCAATAAAAGTGAAGCATGATGAAAATTGAAATAATTGGACAGGCAGAAGACTGTATTAAACAAGATTAAATATAGGTGATTATATGGATAAGATATTCTATATCGGGGAATTTCCACCCAAATATAATGGTGTGTCAGTTAAAAATGAACTCGTCCTTGAAGCGCTGGATGGGCTTGATATTAAGATTGTTGATGTCGTAAACTTTAAAAGAGGAATCAAAAATGCGCTAAAGTGCGCCTTTGATTTGTTAAACGCTCTAATTTTTGGAAAGAAAATTATTATGGGGCTGGGAAAAAGTTCTAGAAGAAATTTCATTATTCGGACTTATAGAATGCTCCATGGTAAATCTAAATTGTCAAACATTGATATAATGGTAATGGGTGGTGGCTTTCATAAGCTGGTTAGTAATGAAAAGACATTAAGTAAGGCTATGCCCTATTTAGGGACTATGTGGGTCGAATCACAAATTATGATAGATACTCTTAAAGAATATGGCGCAAAAAAAGTACTTTATTTTCCAAACTGTAGGAGAGGAACTGATAAGAAAAAACCAAGGAAAAGAGATAGTAATGAAATTAGATTCTTGTATTTCTCAGTAATTTGCAAAGCTAAAGGAATAGAATCAATATTGAGTTTGGGAGATTATTTTAGAGATATAAAAAGCTATGTTGATTTTTATGGCGAAATTGTAGAAGATGATAAAGTGTATTTTGAATCAGAAATAGAAAAATGCGAGTATTTTAATTATTGTGGCGTGTTTGATTCTGTTAAAAATGATGTATACGCCCTTATGAACTCGTATGATGTTTTATTATTCCCGACAATGTGGAAAGGTGAGGGTGTCTCAGGGGCTTTGGTGGAATCAAAATTAGCAGGTATAACTGCAATTGCGTCGGATTGGAATTTTAACAAAGAAGTTGTAACAGATAGGATTGACGGTCTGCTGATATCAAATGGTGAGGGCCTGAAAGACGCAATCGATTCTCTGATTAAAGAAGAAGGACTTCTTGAAAGACTTAAAGAAGGGGCTGCAATCTCAGCTGAAAAATATATGATTGAAAACTATTCGGAATTCTTAAAAAGTACCGTATAGAACGCTTCTCAATAAGTATCGCTATGGAGGATAGTGAAAATGAAAATTGCTATTGATTTAACTGCATTAGCCTTTAATTTTTCTGGGATTGAAAGATATGCATTTAATATAACAAGAGAAATAATTAGGCAGAATAAGAAACATGAAATTGAACTATTTTTTTGTAACGCCATTTATCCTGACCTTAAGGAGCTGGTTGATTCAAATCCACTTGTTAATGCTGTATGTATACAATCAAGTAATGGTAAATTTGGTAAGTTGTATACTTTTCAAAGAAAGTTGCCAAAGGCATTAAAAGGCGTTAATGCGGATTGCTATTTCTTCCCAGCATTTGCTCCGCCAATTTTCTTTCATGAACATAACATGATTGACACCATGCATGATATAGGTTATTTTGATTGTCCATCTATGTGGAAATGGTATGTTACTTTGTATGGTAAGCTTAAGCTTTTAGCGGCACTCAGGCATTGTAATAACGTGGTAACCGTTTCTGAATATACCAAAAAGAGGATTATTGAAAGGTTTGGGGTTAACGAAAATCGCATCAGAGTTTCAAAAAATGCCACAGATGAACGTTTCTGTAAAACTGAGATAAGTGAGGAAAACTGTAAAAGACTTCGAAATAAATATTGTTTGCCTGACAAACCATTTATATTGTGCTTGGCTACACTTGAACCAAGAAAGAATCTTCCTTTACTTGTTAACGCCTATATTGAATTGAGGGAAAAGAATAAAATTCAATCACATCTTGTTTTGGCAGGGCGTAAAGGGTGGAAAATTGACGATATGCTGGCAAAAGTCAATGATAAATATAAAGAGGATATTACAGTCACTGGCTTTGTTGATGATTCAGATTTACCTTTTATATATAGTATGGCTGATTTGTTTGTATTTCCATCCGTTTATGAGGGTTTTGGAATACCGCCACTGGAAGCATTAGCTTGTGGAACTCAGGTTTTAGTGTCCGATATACCTGTTTTTAAAGAAGCATACGGAGAAGCTGCAAATTATTTTGAAAATAATAATTTGATAGATCTTGAAGACAAATTGGTTAATTATAGAAATGTAGATGAAAGTGTGAGAGAAAATACGATTGCTAATTATGGGTGGGGTAAATCAGCGAGTGTTTATATGAATCTGTTTGATTCAATCAACAATGCTTAAATCCTTCGGAGGTAAACGAATATGAAAAATGTGATTGTTGATTTGATAGTGAGTCAACCAGTTGCAGGTTCTCAGTTCCATGGTGGAGGAGAATATGTCAAAACGGTTTTCAAAACTCTGTGTGAAAATTTCTCAGATAAAGTTAGTATTTCAGCCTTTTTGGATCCTGAACGGTTTATGGATAAATGGGTATATGATTTGATTGCTAAGTATAATATCAATCTTTGCAAAGTTAAAAATTACAAAGAAGTAGAAAACCTACAAGAATTTAAGAAATCAGATGTTTTTTTTGCAGGCCTTTTATCTGCTGTAAAAGTACTTTCCTTCCCAGATCATATGAAAGTTATAGCGGTATATCATGGTTTTCGAAGTTTGGAAATGCCTACAGAGTCAACTGCGCCATTATATGAAAACACATTAAAGGGTAAGGTAAAAGAAAGTCTAAAACTAACTTTTAAGAAAAAATACTTCAACCAAAAGTACATGGAAATGAAAGCAATGATAGACAAATGTGATTACATCATTGGCGTTTCGGAACATTCAGGGTATGCAGCCAGAACTTTTTTTCCAGAATTTGATACTAGTAAGATAAAAGTGTATTATTCACCTGCAAAATATATTGAAACAGTAGAAGGAATCGATGAGGTACAGCGGGAAAAGTATATTTTAATGCTAGGTGGAAACAGATGGGTCAAAAATGTATATAGAGGTATGATGGCAATCGATAATCTTTTTTCAAAGGGATATCTTAGTGGATATACAGTTGCGATAGTTGGAGGAATTCCAAAATCAATTTTGAATAAGGTTCACAATAAAGATAGATTTACTCCACTCGGATATGTTCCTGCGGAAGAACTTGAGAAGTGGTATAAAAGATGTGCAGTATTCTTCTATCCAACCCTAAATGAAGGATTTGGCTATCCTCCATTAGAAGCGATGAAGTATGGAACTACCTGCGTAATATCGGCAGTGAATTCGCTCCCGGAGATTTATAAGGATAGTGTTTATTATTGCAATCCTTACGATATTAATGAAATGGAAGGAAGAATCCTTCAAGCGTTGGATTCTCCTCTGCCAGAAATACTGATAGATTCTGCCTGCAAAAGGATAGAGAATAAGCAGAAAGCTGACCTTTTGAGTTTGTGCAATTTAATTGTTGATGCGTAATTCTGCTATTTCATTGATTCAAGAAAAATAATAAATATATAAGGACTGTGGATTGATGCTTCGAATTAGAACGGTACCATTTAACATACGAAACGTAGCAGTAATTCTGATGATTCTCAGAATGTTTTTAGGCAGTGCTACAAAAATATTTACTATACCAGATGTCGTGGATTGGACTATCATATTAGTGTCTGCAATTCTGATTGTGATAGATTTTATAAACAGACAATTATATAGCAAAAAAGAACTAACCTTAGTTATATTGGTTAGTCTTGTTACTATTGTTTCTGCATTTTTATCAGGAGAGTTTACCCTTATGTATTCGGTTCTGCTTATTTTTGCTGTGGGCAGAGAAGATATCACTGAATTTTTGAAAGGTTTTCTCCCTCTAAAAGTTTTTCTTGTTATTTTAATCATTCTGCTTTATATTGCCGGAATTGCTTTTGGAAGCATTGCTATATCTACAAAAAACGGATTTAGTTCATTTACGGGTGGATTTGAGACAGGTAATGTATTTGCTTTTGTGATTTTTTGGCTTGTCATGGAGTATATGTATACGAAACGGCATGCTCTTAGCATTCCAAAGATAATTTTGTGCTCTTTAATTCAGTTGTTTGTTGCAAGAATCTCAGGATGTAAGACTGTTTTGTGTTTATCAATTATCTCCTGTATAGTCTTAATATTCTTACAGTTTAGAAAAATGCCAAAGGTGGGCACATTATTTTCAAGATTTGGTTTTGTTATAGTGGGTGCTTTGTATTATGCGTGTGTTTCCATATTTTATTCTGGCTCAGGCGCATTGTATTATACGGTGTATTTTGTAGATAATTTCCTGACCGGGAGAATACGAAATACGGCCTATCTTGTTAGTAAATATGGAGTCACAATTTGGGGCAATTATGTACAGAAAGGAACAATAGAATATGATACTTATTATCAGCTGACTAGAGCGACAGTTGATGGTGGTTATGCTCTTTTATTTTTACAGGCCGGTGTTGTTTATTTCATTCTTATATCTATTGGTTTTGTTTTGTTATACAAAAAATACAAGTGCGATGATTTTGAAATTTGGACTATATGCCTTTTTATCGTATATAATCTATCAGAGGTCTTTGTCATGAATGCTTTTATATGTTTCCCGGTGTTGCTATTGGGAAAAGTAATTTTTGACAGAGAAAAATATGGAATAGATATTCAAGGCGACAGCCTTCTTTGAATAATTGATACAGTCCATGATGAATAATAGTTTGAAAGGCACGGTGATGTAGTCACAATGAAAATTCAATTGAGAAAAAGTGATATTATTTGGAACTACCTTGGAATTGCTATGAATTTGGGCGGTAATTTTCTTATGCTGCCTTTCCTTTTGTATTTCCTTAACGATGATGCTTATGGTCTTTGGAATGTTTATGTGAGCCTTGGCGGTATTGTTGCGTTGTTTGATTTTGGCTTCAATACAACATTCGCTCGTAATATTACTTTTTGTTGGAGTGGAGCTAAGAAATTAGATAAGGAATCAGTTGAATCAAGACGTAACCTTGACAATGAGCCTGATTTTACACTGATGAAAAAAGTGTTAATTACATGCAAGCGCATATATCTTGTCATATCGGCTGCGGCTCTACTTCTTCTTTGGACTCTTGGAACCGTTTACATTTTATATTTAACGCGAGAAATAGATAGTAAGGAGTATGTGATTTCCTGGCTCATTTATTCTATCGCCATTTTTATGAATTTATACTTTGGCTACTATGATTCCTTTTTGCGCGGTGTTGGAGACATCGCTGATGTCAACAAGTATAAAATTCTTGCCCGTATAGTTCAGATATGCCTGCTGGCAGGATTGTTATACTGTGGTTTTGGAATAGTTGGAGCAAGCATTGCATATCTCTGCTACGGCTATGTTTTTCGTACAGCTGCCAAAAGAAGGTTCTATAGTTATCAGGACATTGGGAAACATCTTAAGAGTGTAACAGAAAAAATCTCTAGATCTGAAATAACAGAGTTATTTAAGGTGATTTGGCATAATGCTTGGAGAGATGGTCTTGTTTCTCTTGCCAATTATCTTTCGAATCAGGTAACAGTCATTATTGGCTCGTTCTACTTAACGCTTGCGGAAACAGGAGCATATTCATTAGCCGTTCAATTGGCTCAGGCTATTGTTCAAATTGCTTCTGCTCTTTATACTGCGTATCAGCCGACACTTCAAGCTGCGTATGTTGATAGAGATAAGGAAAAAATGAAGGACTCGATGTCTGCTATTTTGTCGGTCTATATAGTGACTGTTATTATCGGATTCGCAGCCTTATTGACGGTTGGCATACCTCTTATTAAATTAGTAAAGCCATCAGCTGTGTTATCAACGAGTATAATATTAGGTGTTGGTCTGTACCAAACCATATTAAAGGGACGAAATTGTTACACTTCGTATATTTCGAGTACTAATAGAGTGCCTTATGCTAAGGCGTTTGTCGTATCAGGTGTGTTATGCCTTGTGTTCTCCGTGATATTGGAAGAAGCTTTTGCTATAGGAGTCTGGGGATTGATAGTTGCACAGATTGCAAGTCAGCTTGTATTTAATGCTTGGTATTGGCCGATGTTCGTGCATAAAGAACTGTCCTTATCTCCGTTAGAGATTTTTCCAAGAGGCGTAAAGGAAGTAAAAAGACTAATCTTAAGGAAGTCATGAGGAATGAACGAAAAGACTATATTTAAACGAGATTATAAAATAGATGCCATAAAAGGCATGCTCATAATATTGGTTGCTATTGGCCATTCAGGAAACGGCGGCATTCTTCATGACTTCATTTTCCTTTTTCATATGCCGCTTTTCTTTGTGATTTCCGGTTATTTCTGTAAGAAGAATGTAAAACTTGACAGGGCGTATATAAATAGGCTGTGTACACGTTATCTGCTTCCGTATTTTGCTTATATGATTTTGATTCTTCTGCTACTGGATCGCAACTTTACGATTTCGCATTTTATTCGTTTAGCATACGGCGGAAGAGCAATAGGCAGCACCTACTGGTACATGACTTGCTTAGTATATGCTCTGTTCCTGTTTACTCTCATCAGAAGCAAATTTTCTGACAAATCAGCAAAGTGCCTGATTCTCGTGTGTGGGGGGGGGATTAGCAGTACTTGAATCTCATCTAACTGAATATATTGATCTTCTCGAATCACCAGGAATCCCATGGAATCTGGACGTTTCCCTGATGGCGCTTGTTTATATTGGAATCGGGTTTTACTGTAAGGACGGGATTAAAATAATCTTGGAGAGCAAAGATAAGAAATATGATTTTATTGCTGTGATTATCACAGTAGTTCTTATCGTATTCTGCATCTTCAACTACAGAACGGGAGAAGCCTGGTATTACTTTGATATGAAACCGGTTTATTATAAGGAACTGGTTTCAGCCGTGGTCATTCCGTGCCTATTTGGCTTTGTGATTTGCCGAATAACACACTGGTTAGACAAAGCGAAAGTAGTGGAGAACATCTTCGCATTCCTCGGAAGAATGACTATTCCGATTATGTTCCTGCACGTTCCGCTGAATCAGTGGATGGAGGAAATCGGATACGGACGATTTGTGTATGTGGCTATAGGAATTATTATTCCGGTTATTTTCACAGTGGTATTCAGCCGGTTCGGAGTCATGCGGAAGCTGTTCGGCTTGCCGGATTTGTACGGGGAGAGGAGAGAAGTTAGATGACCAGCAATATACCGAGCAAAGAAGTAATAGAAGAACTACGGAAACAATATAAGCCCGTGTCATGGGGCTTTGAACCTGTCAAAACAAACCGCCGAAAATCGCCTGAAACACCTGCAAACACGAGATAGTAACTTTCAATAGATTCTAGCAGCCTCTGGAACAGTTGACCACATTGGGGTCAGACTCCATGAAATACCGATAAAGAAGATAAAACAGAACTAAAAGATCTGTAAAAGAAACATAAAATATCTTGCAAAAACTTATCACGAGTGATAAAATCTCGTAAATAAGATATCAGAGATGGGATAGAGGGATAAGCAAATGCAGGAGAACATGAAAGAATACCTGACAGAAAAGGAATCCAGGGAAAAGAGACTGGAAGTATATATAGAGAAGATCCAGGAAAAGGTGTTGAGCAGATCTTCGGAAACAATCCGGCAGTTAGTGGAGGAGCGACACCGCCAGAAAATGACGCAGCAAGAAATAGCGGATATTACAGGGATAAAACCGTCAAATATAGCCCGGTTTGAGAGTGGCGAAAGGGTACCAACGCTGGTTGTATTGGAGAAATATGCAAATGCACTTGGAAAACATATTGAAATAAAAATCTGTGATGACTGACAGATTTTTATTTTAGGATAATCATAAATGATAGTATTATTGAGAATAAAAAACGAAATGAAAGGAGAAATATCGCAAGTATCGCAAGAAAAGTAAGTGCTTAATTGGTTCTTTCCGTGCTTAGTTGAATTTAACGTGAAAGAGTTCTCCGAATAGCACTTTCGCTTTCAATAATTCAAAACTGTTTCGCCCATACATTATTCGTTTTATAACTTTGATTTTATTTACACTGCCTTCTGCTAAGCCATTATTATACGAATATATAATTCCATTTTTTACAGCAGTTAAGTCCTTTTTTATGCCATTTATAAATGTTTGAAGTTCAGGGATATCGTATTTTTGTGCTTCATTGATCCATTCATCTAATTTTGCAGGATTATTAGAAAATAGGACATTACAAAACTCTTTGGTTAATGCATACAGCTCACTTAATAAAGGATATTTTTTTAATACTTCCTGATACTGTTTGGCTGTGATTGTACCGATATCCTCGAGTTTTTTATAAACCAACTGGCATAAGGATTTTCTTTGCACATATTCAGAATGCGGCTTCTCTGTTTCGTTCTGTTCATACATTCGTGTTCTTTCTTTTTGCATAAACATTCGTAACGAAGCTACACTGCCTGTATATCCCTTTTTACAAATAATATCATGTATTTTAGGGTAAGTTAATCCTTTGCTTCTGAGTTCTATTACTTCCCTTTCATATGGAGCTAATTTCCCTGGAATTCGAACATTATAGTGTCCATTCGTAATTGAAAAATCAGGATTTAAATAATTTTGTATGGTTTTATAGGGATGATGCATTAGAGTGGCAATCTGCTCAATGGGATATCCCGCCAAGGCCATCTGTCTTGCTTCTTCTATTTCCTGTTCTTTTTGTTTTACTGCCAGCTGATGTTGCCGTTCCCTGGCAATTTCCTTGCTTTTAGGAACTTGGTCTTCTGGAATAGCAAGATATTTTTGGATTGTTTTAGGCGAAGAATGTAGCAATAACGCTATATCCGATATGGTCAGTCCTTCCCTGCGTTTTTCATGGGCGAATTTTATACGCAATGACCGGTTTGCAGTGTTATATAATGCTTTCATTTCATCCGTAATGCTTTCTGTTAATGGTATTTCAACCCTTGCAGGAAACTCACGAAATATATATTTACAGATAACTTCCGAAAGTCCATTTATCAAGTGAAAACGGTCACTAATCTGTATGACATCAGGATGAGAATTTGTAGCAGCGGATGCGTATGTAATGGCTCCATCCCTTGAAATAACTTCGATATTGTGAAACGTTTTCAACCAGTTGCAGACATCATTTGTGTCTCTTGACGGAATCATATCAATAATTCGATGATTCTCTAAATTTATCATAACTGTTCCATAAGAGAATCTTTTACGGAGCGCAAAATCATCCACACATATCATTTTTACAGAAGATTTATCCACAATGGATGGCATTTTTTTTAAGCAGATCGCAGATGCTGCTTTTACAAACTGTAATATTTTCACTTTTTAAAAGTTTAGAAGCATTCAACGAGCTTAGCTGGGATGATGTATATAAAATATTTTGGATTAACCGGTTCGTTTTTTTCGATTTAGCAGTCACAAATGGATGTTTCTCTGAAAAAGTTTTGTGAGAACAGTCCGGATTCATACATCGCATTTTCCTGGTATCGACTAACAGGATGACCTTTTTTCCCTGCATAGGAAGATCTTGAAGTTCTCTTTGATAAATAGAATGAACTTTAGATGTTTTGCTTCCACAAAACGGACATTCTAATTCAGTTATTGTTGATGCAATATGAAAAATCACTTTATTTTCTTTTATGCGATATTGTATTAGTTCATAGGCTGGGTCAAGTAACTTAATAAATTCGTCCATACAGATAACCTTCCTAGTAAATATATTTTGAATATATTATATAACTTCAATACATTAATTTCAACTAATAACGGAAAGAACCGCTTAATTTTTAGTTTGCTTTTAAGATCGAAATTGAATCATAATACGAAAAAATCACATAAAATCATAATTTAACAAGATAATAAATATAATAATCTTGACATATACGAAAAAAACGTATAACCTAAATGTACAGGAGGTGTCAAGATGCTGATACGGTTTAGTGTAAAAAATTTTTTGTCATTTGCATCAAGAGAAGATAACATGTCTGAAGAATTTTCTATGATTGCAGGACGTGTTCGGGGGAAAAAGGAACACCTGTATGATGATGGAAAGATCAAACTGCTGAAATTTGCGGCAGTTTATGGTGCGAATGCTGCCGGAAAATCCAATCTGGTAAAGGCAATGGATTTTATGAAACAGGTAGTGGTCAGTGGTCTGCCGGATGGACATACAGAAAAATACTGCAAAGTAAATCCGGAAAATGCTATGAAGCCAAGCTATTTTGAAGTAGAGATTCTGTTAGATGGTAAATATTATTCTTATGGTTTTGAAATTATCCTGAGCCAAAGCAGGTTTATTTCAGAGTGGCTGGTGGAACTTCATGCTGATAATTCAGAGAAAATACTTTTTACAAGAGACATTGCAAACGGAACGTATGAACTGGGTGGTATGCTTGCACGTAAAGGGTTAAAGGAAAAACTGGATGTCTATGCAGACGATATTCGTGGAGATGGCAGTGTCCTGTTTTTGGCGGTCATGAATCAAAATAAAAAAAATCTGTACGAGAGTCATAAAACGGCTGCGATTCTGAAAAATGTTTTTTTGTGGATAAAAGATTCACTGGATATCAATTATCCGAATCAGCCGATTTCTGATTACTCTTATCTTGCCCAGGCAGATAAAGTCAGTGAGGTTTGCCGGATCATATCTGCATTTGGAACAGGGATTACGGATTTCGCTTTAGTGGATGTTCCAGTTGAGAAAGTGCTACATGGATTGTCGAAGAACCTGCAGGACAAAATTCTGTCAAATATCGAGCAGAAACAGGTTGAAGTAAGAAACCATCCGCAGATCAAGGGAATCAATATGATATTAAGGACGCTTGCGGATCTGTTTATTATTATGATAGATGGCAGCGATACTGTGAAATGCCAGACAATCGAGTTCAGTCATGGAAGAAAAAATGTGTTATTTAATCTGGAAGAAGAATCGGATGGAACAGTGCGTATTCTCGATCTGTTGGAGATATTATTGTCCGGCGAGGGAAAAACTTATGTCATAGATGAACTGGATCGGTGTCTGCATCCAAGTCTCAGTTATAAGTTTGTGGAGACATTTTTAAACCTTGCGGCTGAGAAGAATATCCAGCTTATTGTTACAACCCATGAGTCGAGATTGATGGATTTCGATCTTCTCCGCAGGGATGAGATATGGTTCGTGGATAAAAAGGAAAACGGAGAGTCGGATATCTATTCATTGGAAGAATATAATGCCAGATTTGACCAGAAAATTGACAAGGCATATCTGGAGGGAAGGTATGGAGGCATTCCTATTTTCAGCACCATTTTTCCAATTGAGAGGGCATAGCGTATGAGAGAAAAAAGACATTTGCCCAAAGAACCAGAACAAGGAATACGGACGAAGTGCGGAAAAAGTATTTTCTTGTATATGAAGGAAAAGAAACAGAGGAGATTTATTTTGAAGGTGTAAACCAGAATCGTTCCATGATCGGAATCAATCCGTTGATCGAACTGGTTCCTGTAGTAAGGAGCTACAGTGAAGAAGGATGGAGTAATCCAAAGAAGATCGTGGACCGTATGCTTTTGAATCTGAAAGAAAGCAGACTTGGCACTGTTTCGTATGAAACTCTTTTAAACTGGTTCATGGATTATCTGTATGAAGAAAAGATACTGGTAAACAGCAAAGCAAAAGCCAAAAGTCTTTGGCAGACGCTAGAATGGATATGCAGCGAAAAACTGCAGATCACTCTTACAGAGCCTGTTACAGATCTGGAAGAAACATGCAGGATGCTTGCTGAGTATTTTCAGGATAAAGAAGGATATGAACAGATTGTTGATGATGTGCCACGCATTATCCGAAACCGGGCGATTACTTATGCGGAAGGATTTGATAAAATATGCTTTGTCGTAGATCGTGACAGAGAGAGCTTTGTTGCACATGAGGAAAACAATCAGTATAAATATGTTCTGGAAAAATGCAGGGAAAATGGTTTTGGATTATATCTGACAAATCCATGTTTTGAATTTTGGCTGTTGCTCCACTTTGATGACGTGGAACAACTGGATGAAATACAGCTTTTCCATAATCCGAAAATAACTGCGAAACGCCGCTATACGGAACAGGAACTGCGAAAAAGAATGACTGGGTATACAAAGTCTTCTTATGATGTTGACTGGTTTATGAATCGGATTGATATAGCAATCAAAAATGAAAAGAACTATTGCGAAGATATTGAAGAATTAGAACATTCAGTGGGAAGCCGGGTTGGATTGTTAATTGAAGAATTAAGGGATATAAAATAAGATGATAGAGGGAGCTTGCAGTGCCTCGGCATTGTAATCTCCCTCATCTTTTTAAGACTGATTTTTCTGTTGTCCGCCAACGTTCCAGCTCATATGAGCCCCACAAGGGGTAGACCCCATGAAATACCCTGCTCACGAAGCAGTCATGAATAGTATGTAGAGCAACTTGGAGTTGTTTAGAGAAGTTCAGAACAACCCGTTGTTTAGTGTGAACTTCCAGTAATTTTTCCACCTAAAGAAAAAAGAACGAAATAAAATCATAAAAAATCCCGGTTTTCTGCGGTTTTCCATTGCAGATAGCCGGGAAATATAGTACAATTAATTTAGGCGGATAACCGCCTAAAAGGAGGGCGCTATGTATCTGGATTTTTTGGTGAAAGTACCAACCGTAAAAGGCAAGATCACACGGAGAAAAAAGTCAAATGTTGTATATATAGAGTATGAGTATGACCGGGTTTATGATCCATCCCGGAAGTATACTTTTCCCAAAAGAGTAACGATCGGAAAACTGTCAGATACGGATCCGGAACTCATGAAACCGAATCAAAATTTCCTGAAATATTTCCCCGATGCAGAACTTCCGGAAAGCAAAAACAGGACTTCCAGAAGCAGCTGTCTCAGGGTAGGAGCATACTTTGTACTGCGTAAGCTCATAGAAGAATGCAGTTTAAAAGATATCCTTGGAAAGTATTTTGGATCACGTGATATGGGTCTGTTTTTAGATCTGGCTGTTTATTCGATCATAGCAGAAAACAATGCAGCGCAGTA